>Ga0209451_10006_pt1 | contig 252489 bp, 232 predicted proteins | sample Arccon1NAG2MetaG_FD_184743 | JGI IMG/M metagenome (GOLD analysis project Ga0209451, IMG submission 184743) | Archaeal communities from Yellowstone National Park, Wyoming, USA - Archaeal consortia 1 (NAG2) MetaG (SPAdes) (version 2) | ecosystem: Environmental > Aquatic > Thermal springs >...
AGCCCAAAGGTTTGGTGGACGTGGTCCTTGGAAGTCGCTCCCACGGACCACTGAGTCACGCTACCAAGAACCCCCGTCGATGAGGATAACCGGGTTACCCACCAGTGGGGACACCTTCTTCTCAGTCTGCGTAGGAATCTTGGGGGCGTCCCCAGTGGTCCTCCATGGTGAGTGGGGGAGACCCCGAACCACGCCGGCTGCGTCGTGTAGGCGTCCACCCACAGCGGCCCAAACACAGAGTGGTCTGCCACCCCCACACTTCGCCACACTCTCATAACCTCGGTCATCGGTTGCTCGCTGAGCTCCGGCTAAAAGCTTAGTAGGAGTGTGCGGCCGTCTAGGGAGGCGAGCTCCCCCCCCCCGCGAATGGCACCAATTGAGCTCGGCGCGACCTTCCCCGTCGCTTTAGCGGTGAGTTTAAAAGTCGAATTGTCGCCAAAGTTTAAAATGGTGGTATTCGTAAAAGAGTGGAGAAGGGTGGTGAGTATAGGCTTAAGAAGTTTTCAGAGCTTTTCTGTTTATTTTACGGCGGCTTCCGTTCTCCCGCAGGACGATCCTGTCGCATACTTAGACGTGGATACAATTATAAAGGTAAACAGGTGGGTGCTAGATGAAGTCCGCGTCAGGAAGGCGGATCGCCACCAGGTTCTTTCCAAGAGCAAAATCCAGGAAGTCTTGGATAAAGTAGTGTCGACGCCAGGAGACATTTACGATAAGGCTGTGACGCTACTCGTCGGCTTGGCAACGGCTCACCCATTCGCCTCGGGTAATAGGAGAACCGCTTTTGTGTCGACCGTGCTTTTCTTAATGCTCAACGGCATCACACCCGTTATCAAGTACCGGGACGACTCGATGGTCGGGATACGGGAAGGCTTTTATACACGTGAGGAAATAAAATCTTGGTTGAAGGGAGATGAGCTCAGGCCGTTCAAAAGGTTCGAACACTGAAAAGCCCAGAGTGACCGAAGAGCAAATCAGAAAAGTGATCGAAATGTACCGAGAAATACTCGAAAAGATAGGGAGAGAGTGAGCAGGCGGGGTTTGAAGTTTAAACACCAAACACATGAAAGCCGGTTTATCCCAAGGCGGCCTGATATCCGTTATAACTTTTAGTGTAGATCTGTTTTGTGAGCCCCCGCTAAGCGAAGTCATGCTAGGTGGCGCCACGCGTTTTTGAGAAGCAAACGTTCAAGTCGCCTTCAAGAGTAACCTCATAGAAGAGACCGTGGAAAATTTCAGTGTCAAACTCACTGATTCTACCACACTCGCTGGATGCGTAGTGGGGGAGAAAGGGGGAGCGCAGTTTTCCCAGTGCTTTGCGAGGAACTCTGAAAAGCTCTTGAGGTCGTGAGGCACAGTCGCGTAGTCCCATATGAGGGAGAGGGCGAGCCACTCCCTTACAGCCTTCTTCTCCTCATCCGATAGTTCAAGCTCCACTTCCACCGTAAAGGGTTCCTTGGGGCTGTGGGCATAGTACTGGATATCTGGGACGGTTTGCCCTGCTAAGATTTTCGATAGAAGGGTGAGCGCCCTGACCAAGTTCGTTTTTCCTGCACCGTTAGGCCCCGATTAAGCTCAGATCCCCTACCTCAATCTCCCCTTTTTCTCCGTAGGACAAAAAGTTTTCCAAGGCAACCTTCTTTATCTTCACGTGTGATTAAAGCAAGCCGTGTATAATATGTCTTTATCTTCTTTTGCTGAGGAGGCTTAGAGCTAGACAAGCGGGTCTCACAGGATAAGAATCGTTTTCGGCTCCAATCCAGCGTTTTCCCCTTGGCACACTTAAATGGAATGGAGGGCGTGAATGTAACCCTTGAGGGCGCGGGTGGATAGGGAGAAGGGGGTTGGTTCATCAGAGCAGTTTGGGGCAGATATCACCTAAGGGGCATGAGGGGCACTCCGGGTTCTTTGACTTACACCACTTGATCCCGATGGCCCACGCGGGGAAGTCGAGCGCCCCAGGGTAGCTGGGGTTAAGCCCCCTCGCTATCTGTATAGCCTTACCCACCTCCTCTTTATCTATGAGACCTAGCCTCTTGAACACCCGTAGCACGTTTCTATCCCCTGAGACATCGATACCACTCCGATCACCGCTGACCTCTACGTTAAACCACTCCACAAGTAGTCTTACAGCCATCGACGCATTCTTTTGCCCTATCCCCAAAAATCGTCGAACCTCTCCTCAAGCTGCTTCGCCGTGGGTTTATCGCTCCATATGCTTAAGGGATCTGAATTGTATTTGGTATTCACCCGCTTTGCGGCTTCTATCAATGCTTTGGAGACCTTTCCTGGAAACCTGTGCAGTGCGGGTTTTCTTTTCAGTATCTCGGCGAGTTCTTCTTCACTCATTTTCGCGATGCTCTCCGCACTGAATTTTATCCCCCTTTCAACCAGCCGCCCCTCCAGCACAAAGGGGGCCCTCCAAGCCTTCTCGTAGGGTATCTGGTAATCGAATATCACCCCGAAGAGGAAGTGGAGGGGGTGGCTCCCCAAATCCCCGATGAAGTCAAGCGCGGTCTCCCAACCCAACTCCCGTCTTAAACTCTGATCTCTACCCACCTCAAGCAGCCTATCCCTCACCGTTACTCTATCCACAGCATTCAACCCCCTATTCTCCCATCCCCACATCACCCGCGTTGTAGTCTGAGGCGAGCACGGGGGGAGTATGAACCTCTAACGTATAATCCGAACTCGTAACCATCAAAGGGGCTCACACCCAGACAGTTGGGGAGGAGAGCCGCCTTCTGATCCCTGAGCCCACCCCTAAATGATTCAGCCGACAATCCCGGCTCGCCTAATAATCGTTTTAGAGACAACTTGAACACCTTTTCTACTTAGATAATGACGTAAAAAAGTACTATTTACCATATACATTAAGATATTTAAGCTTGCTGCGGGGAGACACACATGTTGTCCAGATTGGGTGCCAAGCCACTTCTTCGTCGACAGGGTCGTGTCCAAGGGGCTTCTCGAGTTTGTTCTCTCGCAGGGACTCGTCCCGTCTTCTTAAGGCAGCGGCCATTCACGCAAAGGAAGTTTGAGGGCGCCGAGAATCTCCCTGTACCTGCTTTGGACGGCCACTTCTATGACGAGCGCCGCTTCCGCCAACTCCATCTGCGACTTCTTTCTATCGCAGGCAGTATACACCACGGCCGCCGCAACTGTTCGGATAAGCCTTAAGTGGTGGGTTCCACTGTTGGTCACATTTCAATTCCGTGTTGGCCACCACTTATAGCTTACCCGGACACCATCGAATGAATATCATAAAGAAAGGATCCGTATATGAGCGTTGTCCGTGACTTTGAGATCGAGCTTCTCTTGTTTCCCACTAAAACATTTAGCTTCCTAAAGAATTCGAATATATCCACGGGGTGGAGTCCTCTATAGGTTTTCACCGAATCCAAAGCGTGGCGCCCACTACGTCTAAGCCTTATCCACATATCATTCACGGTTTGAAGCTCCCCGAATTGGTTGGTGTGTTTGGCCGCGTTTAGCGAGGTGGGGCGGGGGCGTGTTCGGATGTAAGGCTGGTTTACCATCCCTCCACTCCAAGCCCAGCCCTGCTGGTTCCTATCAATCGATTCGGAGGATGTGTTTAGGGAGAATGAGTTGGCCAGCTTTAAAGCCCCCCCAACGAGCGGCTGGCACCGCGTCGACCCCCTCCCTGGGTGTTTCGCCCCGGAATACTTCTCACATATCAGGAGAATATCGTTTGGTATGCCTGGCATTGTTCTTAGGGTGGGTAAAAGGGGTGAGATTTACACTAAGAAGAAGATGAGGGAGAAGGTTGGTTTAAAGCCTGGTGGTAGAGTGTACGCGACGATTCTGGGTAGGAAAATCATACTGGAGGTGTTGCCAAGCCTGGATGAGGTTTTGAAGGAGGATAAGGTTGCGCGGCTCACACCTGAAGAGGCCGAACAGATGAGTGAAGAGGCTCAGAGAGAGGCTGGGATATGGATAGAGCGCTGATGCTCGACACAACCTCCCATCTTCGGCACAGATATGCCACTCCAAAGCTACTTGGAAATCTTTCCCAAACTCATCGCCAACTATGTAGTGTTGTATAGGCGGCTCTCCCTAGTTGGAGGGAGATGGATCATCGTTAAGCAAATATAAAGAGGGAGAGACAGGAAAAGGGAGACTAAGAGTGTCCCCTTTAGGGTTGATAGAGAGCACCGCGGTGGGGGGATGATGAGAGTCTAGACTGCTAAGGCTAGGCTGTGCCCATGAGTTCACGCGCCTTAGCTAGCACCCTCTGAGCATCCGCGTGGGCATCGTGTATCCACTCACCACTTTCCTCGTCAAAGAGCTCAAACGGCAGCGTGAACATCCATCTAGAGCCCGGCAGGGAGACAAACATCTTCATCCTCGTGGCGAGCGGTGAAAGCTTGGAGTTCACATAACCCAAGAAGCCCTGATAACCATTGGATGGAAGATAGTGCTCTGAGAAGTGTTGGCCAGCCGGATCCAAAAGCTCCTTGTTTAAGTATGGTATCCTCCTCACCCACCCCACATACTTGTCGAGTGCGCCTGGCGCCACTTGGGTTAGGAGGTATACGCCCAGCTTCTCGGACTGGGAGAAGAGAACTCGGTACTTTGAGAACATCTTTCTTGGCACGAGGTGGTTCTCATAGTGATAGAGCAGTAGTCTATCACTCACCCTCACACCATGCTTCCTATACAGCTGCTCCGATATCTCTGGGAAACTCTTGGATGCATCGAGCTCGAGCTCCTTGAGCAGTAGTAGGTCCAGCCTGTCCGCGAGGGGCTTATGGGATGGGTCGTACACCCCGGGCTCATCGGGCCTAGGGGTTAGGGAGTCCCAGTCGAACACATACTCCCCACTCTCCCAATCCACGTACTCAGGTCTCAGACTGAGACGCACAATTTCCGGGAACGACCTAATAGAATAGCACTCGAGGAACCCTTCATCCACCAACTCATCGAATAACCCGAGATACTCTTCTCTTCGGGGGCCGGTGGGCGCATATAATATACCGAAGAGTTCGGTGGGTGATATGGCATTTGTGGATAGGTAATTCAAGCTAGAAACACCCTCGAAGGCCTGCAGGCCAACTCGCCTATACTCTGGGCTCAGAGTAGCCTCGAAGAACACATGTGTAAGGCCAAGCAGGTCTGTGTTGGGCGCTGCTCGTATCTGGAGTCCTAGCGTTCTCCGTAGCCGCTTATAGGATGCTATGGCCCTGTTGTAGGGTACACCCATAAGCTTGCTGAGATGTCTGATGTCGCGTGGGCCAAACTCCATTAAACCGCGCACAACAGCGCTGTCCACCGAGAGCTGTGATAGCTTGGACCTCTGAGAGAGCAATGTAAATAATAAAATACATAGAGATATATTACCGTTTCGCTCTACTCACACTATATTCACACATACTCAAGGCATTACCACTTCTTCACACCTTCTTTTATCGACCCCTCCCGGTCCCGGCACGTTCAATGGTTCTTTGTGAACCGAATCCTAGTTGATCCACACAGAGAACTTTAACTGGGACAGTCTCCTGCTTTTTCTCCTAAGCTTAGTATTTTTGTGTCCATGTGTAGCTAGATACGCGTTTTTGGATAAGTTTTTCGGTTTTTTGCGTTTTATGGACTAAAAGTATAGAATATCCGAAAAAACAAGATGGTGTTCCCCACAGATTAATCACCTGGTAACCGTTGAGAGATATATAATACACCAAGTTTTGGGCTTGTAGGGCTTATTCTTAATGATGGTTTAGATTTATTGGGGTTGGTGGGTGGAGCCTCATCAGCAACGGTAGATCAGGGTTCACTCCAGCGGCAATTGTAGCTTAGAAAAACATTTCTTGATTTAGCGAATTATGGACAGCCTGAATTCATTTGGACTGACTGGGGTGTATTCATCGGTTCGGCACCATCCTCGATGCAGAGGTCAAGGGGTACTTCCTGAAGAAGAGGAGATAGTAGCGGTGAATAGGATGGCGCTGGAGCCCCGAGAAGCCACAGAATAGAGGCTCACGGTGTTAGGGACCCGAAAGGCATCAAGGAGGCCTTAAGCAGAGTACTAGAGCCCCTAAGAGAGATCTATGGCAAGGGAGTGGAACTTCTAGTCGAGACGATTAAGACTCATCCGTACTGAATTTTTCGCACAGCGTATAGAACCGGGTTGTAGCCATATTCTGTCAGTATAGGGCATGTATACATGAAATAGTTCTTCACCAAATCCCGGTCCTTGGGAATGAGTCCGGGGGCCTGGGCTTCGCACTCACCATTATATTCTTCGAGCAACCATTGAACCTCCCCCTCATATTCCTCGGCTACGTGGGCCATCCTAGGGTGCAGGAGTAGGGTGACCACAAGCTTCTCCCAACGGGTCTCCAAAGCCGTGATGAGCGCCCGGGAATAGCGCTTCGAAAGCTGATTTCCCCTACCCCTCTGAAGAAATACTCGAACATGAGATCTGTGGCCTTCTTTGCGTCGGCTTTCAGCTCAACTGGATCCTTGTCTTTTAGAAAACTCTCTTTTTAGTCATACTCCTTCGCTGACCGCGCTATATTTTCAACTGCGCACCCGATGTCCGTATGCTCAAAATGCTCCACAACAAGGTAAATGCTTACCCCAATATAACGAAGTTTAATCACTCCACTACAACGTAGCCATCAGCTCTGAGCCAAACCACGGATACATTCAGACTCCAACAGACACCGCACATCTCGAGTGGGTCGCACTTCTCCAGAAGGGGAAACCTAAGCTAGTGAGCTGAGGGAAAAGGGCTTGGGCTTGGAGTCACAGAGAGGGAAAGTCGGCTGCACACGGCTAGTCGAGTTCGCCTGGGAGGACGAATCTGAAGCTCCAGTTAGCTGTGTCGAGTATACCCATGCCCCCATCCCTGCGTGGTAGGTGGTGCACCCCCCGCTCGTTGAGTAGGATTGAACGTGTGCGCCCCACCCAGAACTCGTAGTCGGCGCCGAACCTGCCCCCGTGGTGGCCGAAGAAGTGGTAGCGGGACTGAAGCCTCTCAACCACCCGGCGAACGATGAGTGAACCCCTGCTGTCCGCGTCCTGGAAGTAGCCCGCGGGCCCCTCATGGGTGAGGAGCACATCAACCTCGCCCTCCACGAGCTTCGAGAGGTCGTCGAGCTCCCTATGAGTGATGTACTTCCAACGATACGCGCTGTACCTGTGGAGCTCACCTATCCTCCTCCCCCACCCCTCCATTCCTCCTCTGTTCACCCTTCTGCTCTCAGCGCTCAGCTTGAATCTGTCCTCGTCCTCCACGCCCCCCAGCCCGGCTACAACGCAGCGCTCACCCCCGCTTGAAACCGTGACGGGACCGACGTAAACGTGGTGTATCATACCGTAGGGGTCGATGCACCTGTTTCTCCTACGCATGAGGAGTCGAAGTCCTCGTGGTTTCCCCGGACAAACCACGTGGGGTGGGTCGCCCTCTTCTTTCCCGACACGTAGTCGGCTGCGCCGAGCTCGGTTGGGTCCTCCTTCGCACGCTTCCAGGTCGCCTGGTCGAGTCTCGCGAGGTCTGGGAACACGCCCATGTCGCCCACCTGGAGCACACCCACCACCCTTACCCGGTGCTTCTCCTCGAAGCGCCTCACACACCAATACGTGGCGTCGAGCGCGCCGTGCGCGTCGCCGAACACAGCCAGAATCATCAAAGAAAGGTAACCTTGAGGCGCCCCATAAACGTTTGGCTATCCAAAACATGGTAGCCAGATGAGGCTTAAACGTGGTACGCGTCACACTTTAGGATTTGGTGGGAACACGTGGAACCCACCGCCTACTGATGTTTTTGAGTATCCTAGGAACTTACTTAAATGTTCCTGTATGGGATGAGAAAAGTCCCCGCTAATATGAGGGCCTTAGACTTACTAGAACTCCTCTTTAAGTTCAGAGAGTCGTTGTAACACGCGTGGCCGCTCGCCTAGATACTATTTGGCTGCTTGATATACCCATCCGGAGAATGAGCCGACGGGGCGACCTGGATTACACTGATATTCTAGGTGCTTGGTCTTACACAACACCTTAAGATTGGAGTTGTATGGGTGGTGGGTGGGTGTTGTTAATCGTTTTTTGTTGTTGTTTGGTGGAAGAATAGAGTGGATAGGGGGTCGTTAAACTATCGGGCGGCGCTTATCGTCGAGGGGTTGGCGAGCACACCGGTGGAAGTTAAGTCGGTTTTCACCGTAGCCAAAGCGTCCCCCGCGTTGCTCGGTGGGTAATTTTCGCGTCACTCATATTTGTATCGCTTCTCACGCCCACATATTCCTTACTCATGGATAAGGTGAGTAGGAGGAGGGCTCTGAGTGTTCTCACACTCACTCAGCCGGCTCTGTTTGCAACCGTCTTCTCCCTTCACATTGTATTCTGCAACACTTTATTGGTCTACCTTATACTTATCGGCGGGTTGGAGTTGGTTTCTAGTCTCTACTGGGTGACCGCGAATACTTTGCTCAGAGATGTGGTCACAGCGGGGAATTATGTGTCGCAGGCAGGTTACTCGGAGGTATCCAGTCAGGTTCCAGCCTTGATTGCGGCGGGCTCGGCTGTATTTCTTTTGAGGTTACCTTTCGAGTATCTACTGGTGTTCGGGGGATCGCTAGCCTTCGGGGCTGCGAGACTGATTTCCGGGATACCCGAATATGAGGCGAACTCCGCTGATGGTAACAGCGGTAACACCGCGTGGGGAAAAAATGGGTTCCGGTATGGTGCGGGTGCCGTTGAATTCTTCGGATACATTAGGAAGCGCATGGTACAGGTGCTCCTTGTATACATGATTGGTTTCCCATTCGTGTTCACGGTTGTGGGCAACTTCGTTAAACCAGTATTCATAACTAGCATACTCCACGGCGACCCATCCTTCCTCGCGTTCTCCGCGGCTGAATACGCGGCTTCCGCGATTATCGCAGGGCTCTTAATACCAATTGTCCAGCGTAGGCTGGGTGATGAAACCACACTTGTTCTCCTGTTCACCGCTTACACCTCCGCTAGCATCGTGATGCCCACGTACGCATCATACGCAGTGTTCACCGTGTGTAAAGCTATTCATGGCGTAGGTAACCCGGGTTCCGGGGTGGTGAGGAAGGCTGTGGTTTTAAGGTGGGTGGAGAGAGGCGAGCTTGGAAGATTCAATGGGTGGGTCTCACTGCTATTCACACTCACAAGAATTGTTATTATAGGCACGTCAACCCTGATGATTGGGGTGGGGTGAAGAATGTTATGCTGGGCTTCGCACTGGTGCAGGGCGCGCTCGCCCTGCTCTTCATTGTAGCCTCACTTAGGGTCTCCGCAGCCAAACAGCTATTACCATCGAAACCTCACTGGACCGATTAAACCCTCACAAAACAAGGCTCCACTTCACCCAATACTGTAGGAGAAAGGAGACAACTTGAAAGCTCAGAGTTACATAGGGACCTGGTGGTTATGGTAAAATCGTCGAGCCCCCATGTTTGGCGTGGTTACCAACCAGTCGGTCTACTGCCACTTAGAGGTATCGAGGCATCGCTAGATCCATTTCCCCACCCCTCTACTCCATTCATGTGACTACATCTGCTCGTTCACCAGACTCCTTGCCATAGAATACATGTAAATGAAGCCAGACCGAAAATTGGGCACTGGATGCTTCAGGCAAAGCCTAGTGGGAGACCCTTCTGAAATCCCCTGTCGGTAGGCTTGGAGTCAGGTTCACGGTGAATGTATTAATCAATGGTCGCAGGAATCGCGAAGAGGAACCGGTTAACTAACGAAATTAATGGTAACACCCACGTTCATTGGATACCCACTTGTTAGAAGAGTGTTCAGAAAAATTTTACAAGAAAGAAATTGTAAAGCTAAAGTGAAATTTGGCCAGCTTATACATGTGAGCGAACGCCTGTTAAAATAGATTTTGTCTTGAAGAGTAGGGGTTCGCCATCCTAAAAATGGTTCATAGTGTTATCTGGGACAGATTAGGTAAATGTCGTAAACATAATGTCTATTTCATCGGAAGAGGTGATTATGGTGCTCTCTGAGAATTCGTGGTTTTTAAGTAGGAAGTTCGCTAGGATCACACTCAGAGAGGTGATGAGTGATGCGTATATTGCTTCTAGGTATTTGTCGCGTAGTTATTCCAGGGAGACGGCGGAGGCACTCGTCCCGTGTGCAAGGAATTTTCTCTCGGCGGTGGGGTTATGGAGGTAGTTTTAGGCGCATTCGAGCGAAGGAGGAAGTACTTCGAAGACTGGCGTAGGTACGTAGATGAACTGTGCGTGTTCGCGCGGAGGTGGTATAGCGATGCGCGAATCATTGTTTTTGGGAGTGTGGTAAAGGGGGGCTACGATGTGCTTTCAAGCGACATTGATGTCTTAGTGGTCACGGAGAGGGCGCCAAGCGATGTTTGGGAGATAGCGCGCTTCAGGGTGTCGGTACAGGACTTCTTCGGCGACCCGGCGATTCCCTTCGAGCTATACGTGGTGAGCTCCGAGCAATATGAGGGCTGGTATAAGAGGTTCATTGATAAATATGTTGAGGTGTGCTGAAGTAAGGGAAGGGTGTGTTTAATCGTCATCTACACAGCTACTTAACGTTTATCAGGCTAAGTCATCCCTCTGGGCTGTGATAATGTTTAACCCGCTCGTGGGGAAGTCGGTCGCGGTGGGCTTGTTTGTAATGTTTCAAGAGGGGCGTTGGGTATGTATTGCATCAAGTTTTTGATGGCTCGTTCACACCGCTTACGAACACCCTAGCCCCTCCATCTCCATGGGGAGAAGTGGAGACGACAAACGAGGATGGAATCCTTCTAACACTGTTTGGCTGTTAAGGGTGTATGAAAAGATGATGCCTTTTCCAAGGTGCTTGAAGGACACAATTTGGTCTAAGGGTCTTCATAGGAAAACGCAAACAAACACCAAGGTTGATGCCACTGAATATTTTAGGGGTGGCCGCAGTGTTTAACTACCAGGGTGGTAGTTAACTACCGGGGTGGTAGTTACGATTTTTTCAGCTGAGCCCAAAACCAGTAGGGATGACTTGTTCGACAGGCAAAAGGAGCTTGAGGCGCTTGATGGCTTGGTTAAGAGGAACAGGATAATCTTGGTCACTGGGATAAGGAGGATAGGTAAGACCTCGCTCATCAATGTGTATCTACATGAGTTCGTAAGGAGGAACTTTGCACTGGTGGATGTGAGAACCTCGGGTAACTCGTTCCGGGGGATCTATGACACCTTTACAGGCGTGCTCACAAAACTCAATCGATGGTTGGAGTTGAAAAGTGTTCTCCAAGGGATTAGAGGTGTGAGTGTGCTTGGTTCGGGTGTATCGCTGAGCTGGGGGAGGGAAGCGAGAGCCAACTTGGGGGAGGTGTTTGACAGGGTTGATTCAATGGGTGTGCGCACGGTGATAGCGCTCGACGAGGCGCAGAGGCTGCGGGGGAGTGTGGGTGGCGTGGTGCTGGACACCCTCGCCCACTGCTACGATTACTGCAAAAACATAGTGTTCGTGGTAACGGGTTCGGAGGTTGGGCTACTCAAAGAGTTCTTAAGACTAGAGGACACCCAGTCACCCCTGTTCGGCCGACATATCCCCGAGCTCAGGCTGGAGGGCTTCGATCACAGGGACTCCGTAGGCTTCCTACGCAGAGGCTTCGAGGAGGCGGGGCTACCCTACGAGGAGGGTGTTCTTGAGAGAGCGGTTGAATACCTTGACGGTGTGGCTGGTTGGCTCAACGAGTACGGCCTCAGATGCGTCGAGAAGGGTGTGGTATCAGTGGAGGTGGCGCGTGAGGTATTCCAACTCGCGGCCAAACTAGAGGTAGAGGAGGTTACAGCGTACTCGAAAAACTATCCCCTCATCCTCGAAGCGCTGGGTAGGGGGATGCGCAGGTGGAGTCAGATAAAGAGGTACCTCGAACAGAGATTGGGTAGAACCCTGAACGACTCCGAGCTCCACAGGTACCTTACAAACCTGGCGAACCGCGGCTTCATAGATAAGGAGAACGAGGAGTACACCATACTCAACCCAATACTCGCAAAACACTTCAGTGAGGACTAGCCACATTTAGCGGAAACACGCATCCATTCGTCCGCTCAAACCTGTTTCTCTCCACATATCCATGTAAGTTCAACCCCTTTCTCAGGTACCAGCTAACCTCGCGTCATTATCGGCGGAGATTCACTTTGCAACCACATTGATAAAAGGAAGTGGTGGGAGCCAAAGAATACTATAGGAAGTCACAGACAGTACACTGGCCTAATAGGCGGGTCCTGGGTTTGATTCTTCTGTGATAACGCCGGCGCACCCCTGCAAAACATACTGGATGCGGTCTAGGCATCGTTTGTATGCGACACTCCTGCTCACCCTCGCATAACTCCTCCTTAGCGACAATTATTCTAGGGAGTCAGGAATAAATATTGAACACGTGAGAGCCCTACCCATTATCCAAGAGAAGAGTTTGGGCCCATCCGTGAGAGATGAAAGTGTGGCGTAGATAATGAGCCACATTGCGACCAGAAGAGGTTTACTCCAAGTGTGGCAAGGGCGTATTTCGAAATGTTGAATCACGCGAACCTTTGGCGAGTCATGATTGTTACGACTCCTACTAACATGAGTGGGGTGGTCCAAGTGGTTCTCTGGGGGAGTTGGGGGGCGAAGATTAGGCTTCATATAATAATCATAGTATATATAAAAATTAATTTTATTGTTACATAAAACAGATTTTTAAGCTATAATGTTTGTGGAATATGGTAATTGCTGATAGCTTTATCAGGTCATTTGTCTTAGTAAATCTTAGAGTCTCTCTCACATATTGATTAATATTATATTAAATAACCTTATCGATAACCACTTTACCCCTAAGCGGGGTATTCTCGGGCTGATGGGATACACACGGGTGGTAGGTTGGGGGGAGATGGATTGTCCTTATGCTCATTTGTTCGCCACGTGAGATATGTGGATAAAAATGGTGGGGTTGCTTGGAAAGTGGTTTTGCGTGTTAGAGTGTGAACGTGCCAAATTTGTCTAGGTTCTCTTTTCTGCTGCGTCTTAGTAGTATGTACACTAACACGCCCACTAGTGTCCAAGCTGCGGCAACGTATGATGCATAGTTTAGTGTGTAGGGTGGTGCTGGGTAGACCGCGAACACTTTGCTCAGAGATGTGGTCACAGTGGAAAATTACAGGTCGCAGGCGGGGTACGCGGAGATATCCAGCCAGCTGCCAGCCTTGATTGCTGCGGGTTCAGCGGTATTGCTTTCAGAGTTACCCTTCGAGCTTCTCCTCGGGTCTGGGGCAACACTAGCCTTTTTAGCCGCACGACTCACTACTGGGATACCCGAACACATGGATAGCCCTTCAGCTGGGAGCGGAGACAACCAAGTAGCCGGGAATCGAGGATACCTCAACGGTGCTCGCGAATTCTTCATGTATATTAGGGGTCGCTACCCACAGGTGCTCCTCGTATACATGATTGGGTTCCCATCCGTGTTCACAGTCGCGGGCAACTCCGTTAAACCAGTGTTCATAGCCAACACGCTACACGGTGACCCCTCATTCCTGGCGTTCTCCGAAGCAGAATACGCGGCCTTCGCAATGGTCGTAGGCCTCTTGACGCCCACCCTCCAGCGCAGACTGGGTGATGCAGTCACGCTGCTTCTCCTGTTCAGCGCATACACCTCCGCTAGCATCGTGATGCCCATGTACCCATCGTACATCGTGTTCTCTACATGTCAGGCTATCCATGGCCTAGGCAACCCGGGTTCCAGGGTGGTGAGGAAGGATGTAGTTTTAAGGTCGGTGGAGAGAGGCGAGCTTGGAAGATTCAATGGGTGGGTCTCACTGCTATTCACACTCACAAGAGTGGCCCTGATAGGCGCATCCACCATAATGATTGGCCTAGGTGTGCGAAATGTCATGGTAGGCTTCGCACTCATTCAGGCCGCACTAACCCTACTCTACACGCTGGCCTTACTGAGAGTTTCCGCGGCAAAGAAGTTATTCCTATCGGAACCAAGCTGGATTGATTGAGCATCTCCAGCCATGACTACACGCCGCCCAGCGCGTCGAAGAAAGCAGATTCCATTGAACAATTGGATTACTACAGAATACAGACGTTCGGGGAGATGTAGCTGGGCCTCTCAGTTCGTGGTAATCTTCTGGTCTCCTTACTACACTGCCCTGATTATTGTGCGGCATAATTAGGCAGTTTTACATCCTCTCCTACCCCACATGACCCCATCCCATCTATTACACTTCATAATTGAGGAGAGACAAGATGGGATAAGCCAAACCTAAAAGCTGATCGCTAGACGCTCAGGCCAAACCGTGACCATGAACTCTCCTACTAAGCTCGGTTAGCCAAACTAGTTAAAGGTACTCAGATTCACGTTACCATAGAGGCAACTGCGCCATAAAAGAATAATAAGGATAGTTCGCCGAGTCCCACTCGGCGTCTTCTTTATTTCTTCTGTTAACCTTACTCTCAACCCCGAACGTGTGACAACTGGCGCTGGGTAGCCAGTTGCTTGTTTAATGACACTACCTCTAAGGCTATAAGTAACACACCCAGAAAGATCTCATCCAAATCGACTCTTTATTGGCAAGCCAAAATTATTCCGCTAGATCAGCTCGCGCCGAGAACCACAGAAAGAACCCTGATTAATCCGAATCACAGGAGTGAAGTTAGCAGTCAAAGAACAAAAACTAGGCGAGAATCATGCTGATTATTGTGAAGTATACGTGTGGACGGGCGCATAATCAGAGGGAATGTTACTAGTCCAAAGTATGATCAAATCGTTCGACTGTGACACCACTTCGATCAAACACAAAGTGATTGGTAATCCTACCGAGTAGGGGTAGCCCTACCATAAACCACGACGACCGCGTCTAATACTACACATTCCTTAAATAGAAAGCACCTCGCTAGCCCAGTCGGCCTAACAGAATCATTTGTGGCAATAATTCGGCTAACCCAATAAATCTGATACCACTCTGTATGAATACCGGTGTGGATGTAAACTTTAGAGTTAGAGAAATGGGGTCATCGTCATAGGCATTTGACGTAAAGAATCATCGGCTCACCCCACTCCGGGTAGGGGTTAACCGATAATATGGGCATGAAGCCGCGGCTCTCATAGAATCTCCTGGTTTTAGTGTAAGGCTCGTATCCAAGGTCACCGCTGGTCTTAACCACCATCAACCCCACACCGCGCCTCCTGGCGACTTCCTCGGCATAGCCCAGTAATGCAGTGCCCACCCCATGTCCCTGGAATTCCCTTTTAACCGCCAACCAAACTATCTCAACCATAGTGGCGCTGTACTTCAGGTTAATAAAGCCAGCCAACTCACCATCCAGATACGCGCAATGCGTGTCATACAGCCTTAAATCAACAGCCATCTTTTCAAGCCCACTCAGACTGAACCAATCCCTAAGATCCCTAGCGATGTCCAGACACTTATCATGATCACACTCAACGCAGAGCCTAACAACCACGCCCATAGTACTTCATTAGCCCAGCATTTTATATGGCTTGGTGTGGGAGTAGAGTCCACACACTGGGGCCATGCGGAACCGTGAATGGTACCTAGTTAAAGATTCGGCGCGGCGTAGCCGCGAGAGCGAACCAGTGATAAACTGTCGAATCCATAGGCACATATTCGGCTTCTTCGAAAATTTAGGTTGGTGTTTTTGTCGGAAAAAGAAGAGGTTCCTCTGTTCTCGACTCAATGTTGGGACTGCTTTACTCAACCCGTTTGGCCCAAGCCTCGCCTAAAAGCTACCCATTCGAGGAAATACCACCAAACTTCTTGGGTTGCCTTCCAAACTGTGGACTCTGCCTAGAAGTCGTGCGTGCTGGAAAGGGTTGTTTAGTGGGGAGGCATCTAGAGTAGGGGCTGAGCTTTCAGTGGGAGCCGCGCGAACACTTTAACGCAGTTGTAGCGTGAACAGAGCCGTTGCCTAGGGGGAGGAGCATGGACCCGTACGCGTTTGGGTAGCCGTCGACGCATAAACAAGACAACTCATATGGTTCAGTGTGCCCCGACCCCCAATGGCTAGGTGTTATCCGCTCAGTGTTTTTCAAGGTCGATGAATAGAAGAGGGTGTGTTCGAGCGTGCGGGAGGTGACCCCTTTATTCTCACGGATCACGCGGCCCACCACTGGCCGCGTACCGAGTGACGCACCCGCAAACTCACGCGTGCGAAGCACAAAAGCAAACTCTCCGGGCTTCGTAGCCCTGTTCGTTGAACTATTCTAAGAGTTGAACGAGGAGCTTCAACGACATCTTAAACTAGGGATAAAGAAAACACATTGCACACCACTCCTTCGCTCGTTGGAGGTATTCTTTGGTGCTGCACTCTGTGGGGGTCTCCTCGGGCTCGGCGGCCTACCCGGACACTCGTGCCATACGCCAGACTGGGGATAGCTTTGCTCTCTTGCACACTTTACGGACATTGCCTCATGTTTATCGTAAGCCTTAAATAAGTATACAATAAGGTGTTGTATACAGGTGGTTGTAAAGTGTTTGCCGAAAACATCATTCTAACTAAGAAGGAAGACCTAACCCAAGGCAAAAGGGTGGGTGAAACAGGTATACGCGCGTATCCGCCAACATTTCAGAGCTTCAGCTACCCCCAGCTGCACACAGCTCTGGTTGGCAGTTTTGAGGCACTTATGCAGGGCTTCAGGACGGCCTTCTACGAGCTACTGAGACCCCTCTACCTCGATTATTCGACGAGCGAGTGGCCTGCCTATCCCACTAGGAGTTGGTGGAGTCAGGTGCGCTATCCGCTCGTGGATGTACTGGACAAGGGTGACTACTACGTGGTTAGGGCGGAGCTTCCAGGCTTCAGCAGGGAGCAGGTAGACGTGCTCGCGAACAGGAACGTCTTGCAGATTAGGGCTGAGAGGAAACTCTTCGCGGAGGACGGGGCGTACCTCCACAGGGAGATTCTGCCAGAAGTGTTCCAGAGGACAATCACGTTCCCAGACGAAATAGTCCCCTCGAAGATTGAGGCCGCAATGAAGGACGGTATACTCGAAATCAGAATTCTCAAAAGCGGCGCCAAACTAGAAGAGTCGATGACCAAGGTCTCCGTCCACTAAACCTTTTTTCAAAAAAATGTCACAAGACGAATTTTCAACGGTTTTAAACCTCATCTCCAATCCCAGCCGCAGACTCGTCCTGAAAAGTCTGAGCAGGGAGCCGGATTACGCTCTAAGACTCTCTAAAGAGCTGGGCTTCGACCAGCAACTCGTCTCCAAACACCTTGAAATCTTAGAGGAAAGCGGAATACTCACCTCGAGCTTCGAACACAGCGCCACCGGTCCAAGCAGAAGGGTTTACACTCTGAGCAAGGGCTTCTCAATCAGCCTTGACTTTGGCCCCAACCTGTATTATGAGAGCCTCGTAAAGATTTCTCCCCCAAGAGACGGCACCAACTCGCTATCAGAGGAACTGAAGAAAATAATGATGACCGAATTCTCTAAAAGAAGCCTAAAAGACTTCTCCAGGCTGGTGCAGCTAATCGACAAGAGATTAAGAGAACTCATGATTGAGAGAAGCATCCTGATAGGCCTAAGAAGCGAAGTCATGGGCGCCCTAAGGAAAACACTCATACAGCAGGAGAGGGAGTTCGATGAGAGACGAATCATCTACCACATCTTTAACGAGCAGAATCACGATCCTCACACAATCTCCGACGGCCTCAACATAAACGAAGGAACCGTAAAGAGAATACTCCTCGGCCTCCGCAACGAGCTAACCTAAACATCGCTGCAGTTAACATTGTGGCCCCTACAACCAACGTAACACGCACGGCTTAGTAGACCCTCGTGGAGCTTGAGAGGTTAATGGTGGAGGGGTTGACTCCCTAATCTTTCAGCTCCTTGATGTCGAGCTCCAGCTATACAGAGGGATAACCAAGCTCTTTCATTTACCCGATCTAGACCCCTCCTCGATTGAAGTTTGATCGCACACGGCAAATACAGCGTCTTCCACCTTCCTAGACACGACGTTACTTCTACTTTGATGAAGCGTATGGTTAAAGAAGAACCTGAGGGTGCAGTACCAGTCGATAAGAAGGATCTCATCCTACCATCTCTACAAGTAGTCTTGACGGTATCTCACACTAAACCTTTCTAAGTTTATCATTAGTCTGAGTAAGGACTCATCGCCTTGATAACCCGCGGCAAACAACATCTCCCGAAACATATTAACTAATAATTGTTGATATGGTCTTTGGCTTCGCTCGACAAATTTCCAGTCTGGCGATGCTACAGGTTGCGGTGAACTCCGAAACTCATAGATTCTGCAAGATGAGTGTGTAGCATCAAAGTGACGTTTTCCCCGCCTCTCCGGATTTCCTCCATACATGGGACGGGATTCTCTCCTCTTTCAAATTGGTTTTTGGATTCGGCTCACCCATGTTTTTCGCACTGATCGAGTGTCTTGTTTCGGTGACGCAGTATGTCTTAGGTGTCGTCAAAGATCGAAAAATAGAATCCTTTCTCTTTGTCTAAGACCTTTGGCTACTTGTACAACTCTGCTCATCTTAGCCTCTTAAGGGCTCATCACCACGGATTCAACACGCTCCCTGACTAGCCCTGATATTTCTCCATGAACTCCAGTTTTGGGCTTCGAATCTCTTGAGACACTAAGTCTACTGACCTCCTCCCCGCCCTGAAGGGCGAGGGTTCCCTTAGGGCGGATCATAGGTTTGCGGTTTACCGCCTTCATTCTCATCACCTCATAGCTAGTGGGGATTACCCACCCCGCTCCGTTCGTCCAGCGGTAGACCACGGGCTGGGTCTTCAGCCCATTACCCCTATCCCTCACTGGGAGTTGCCCTCCACTCCCAGATCCTAGGGACTTGGGGATATGTGGAATATTTATCGCCCCATTCAAGTCCGCATTTATAACTTTCCCCATGCGGGGACACTTAAACAAACCACGTTTAACACGCCCACCCTCATGGGCTTCCCCGCACAGGGAGCAAGTCTTAGAGGTATAGGATTCGTCTACTTTCGTTATCTTAATCCCTAATTCCTCTCCTATCTCCTCAAAACGCTTAATAATGCAACCGTAATTCCAGAAGTTCACCGTGAGTTTATTGCCGTGGTTCCTATTAATCTCTTTAGGATAACCTATAACAACCTCACTTACACCCTTTTCTCTTAACTCCTCCATCATCTTCTTAACCATACTGTTTAACGCGTGTTTCAAGAACCTCCTCCTCTTATCGTAAAGCAGTTTAAGCTTCCTACCCCTCCTTTGCCCATGCCTTACTAAAACTTTCTGAACCTCACTTACCCTCTTACCATAATACTCGTATCGAGAGAGAACGCCACCACCCTTGAAAATATACCATGTTCCGTCCTCAACATATACTGTTGCCAGGTTAACGATCCCTAAATCCACTGAAGCCCTTAAATTACCCTTACCTTTGATTACATTTTCGACTTCAACTGGAATGTGGGCATACCAACTCCTCCCATCATAAATTATCTCTAATCTACCCTGTTTCCCGTGCCATTTTAGTTTCCCTTTAAACCTCAAGGCTAGCTTAAAGTCCTTCAAATAAATAATCCTCTTGCCTTCATCCACCTCATAACGGTCGTTCCTAACGACGATCATCAGTTTATATTTTCCACTCTTATCCTTCCAATAGCCTGGAGGTCTAGGTTTAAACCACTTTGGCAACTTCCCCTCCTTCTTCTCTTCGATTAAGGAGAAGAAGCTCCTCCAATCCTCAGCGTTCTTCCTAGCAACTTGTTGTGCGTTAACTTTTAACATATGTTTGTACTTCTCATATACCTCCTTTTCCGTCTTGGTAAAATCGACTCTTCCCCCTTTCTTAAACTGTTGCATTCTTAACCAGTTCACTTCGTTCCAACATTTGGCAGTTACTATAGCTAGTTCCTTCAGCTTCTCGTGGATGTTTTTATCCACTACTAGTTTAACTACGTTAGTTCTTTTCACCCTCTTTCCCCCACTGTTCTTCAATGTATTTCCTTATTGTCTCACTTGATACATTACCAGCTGTTGACACGAAGTAGCTTCTTGTCCAGAGTTTTCCGTTGGTGTATTTTCTTAGTTCTGGGAATTTCTTCAAAACTAGTCTAGCAGACTTCCCCTTGAAGTAGTTTGCTAAATATGATGGTGAATATCTGGGTGGGCAGTTTACGAAGAGGTGTATGTGGTCTGGCATTACTTCTAGGGCTATTATTTCACAACCTAATTCCTTAGCGATTGACTTCAAGATCTCTTTAATGTATTCAGCAATTTCTTCAACCAACAAGTCTCTTCGGTACTTAGGAATCCATACGAAATGATAGTTGCATAGGTATTTTGCATGTCTCGTTGATTTATATTCCACAATACTTTAAAGTATTCAGAGTTTCTAAGCATTTACCCCGCCCCTAAAAGGGGCGAGGCTTGTCGTTTGTTTTGTCAAAGCGGTCTTCCCACCCTTACCACCAAGTTAAATTATGGCTGGGGTTTTCGTTGGGCATGGCGGTTTGGGTTAGTTTTCTTGCCCTGTTCGCTGCGCTTAGAATTATGGTTCTATCTATACTATATCGTGCTTCTACGGGTATCTTTGCTTAGAGTTATCGACCATTTTTAGTTTATGGCTTTGGTTGGAGCTGTCTTCTCCTGATTTGGTGTAGGGTTTCTGGATCTTCGAAGAACACGTAGGTGCCTCTTATTCCGCGGCTGAGCATCACATAGTAGCGGTTTTTGAGTAGCTCTACGGCTTTTTGGGCGTCTTGTTTTGCGATGGTTTTCAGAGAGTGTTTTCCGCCCACGGTGCCGGTTATGACCTCCGGGTTCACGGTCCACCCTTCTTCTCTTAGTATGAGGTCTCGTCCCCATACGACCCCCACGTAGTCGGCCTCTAATCCTTGGGCGCCGTACACGGAGGCGCAGTACTCTAGGGGGTCTAGTGCGCCCATCCAGTACTTGGGGTATTGGTTCTTCTCGTCCATGAGCCACCGTACTTCTAGGTTTAAGCCTTTGTAGAGATCAAAGCCTGACTGGAGAGGATATCCGATTCTAAGGTTTTTGGGTGACTTAGGATTTTTCCTGTCCCCATCCGATTCTGTGAAGGCGCATATGAGTGCGACCTTTGCTCCACTGTTGGCTTTTCCCCTCAGGGCGTCCAACATGCTCAAGATGTCGTCGAATACTTCGAAGTCGTAGTCACCGGGGGTGAATGAGCCTCCTTCGAGTAGGCTTCTGAGGGAGTCAACGTAGGATTTGGGCGCCCTGAAGGGGGCGGATAAGGTGATCTCCTGGGGGTGCTCCAAGTATTTAAGGAAGTTTGTCCTAGTCCCCGCTTCGTTACCCACTAGGAGCTGCTGGTCGTCGTAGAAGTAAACTGTAACATTCGCCCTCCTGCTTGACAGCTCTATCACGTCCTCAGTCATCCTCTGCGCCTCGTCGTATATGGCTAGGTCGATTTCACCGTACTTGTCTGCGGGGAAGTTTTGTTCTCCGAGTCCTCTGAAACCCGCCTGTGGACCCGTTGAGTAGAACACGATGAGCGCTGAGGGATCAACCCCCTTAACGCTGGTTCGGAGGGCTGTGCGGAGCGTGTTGAGTAGTCGGTTGTTCTTGTAGCCTAGGAGGGCCTTGTACCCCCTGCTGACCGCCTCAAGGAGTAGTGTAAGCGCGACAAGCGTTTTACCCGACCCGCTTACGCCCCTTACCAAATAGGTCTTTTTCTCCCGTGTCGCTAGGGAGCCCAACACCCTTTCAACCACTTCCAGCTGTTCGCTGCTCAAGCCGTACCCTTCGTCGAGCAGGATTTTCGCGGCTCCCCTGATGAGTTGGTTCTTGTGCTTTTCGACGAGTTTGACGAGGGAGTCGTTGATCACCATTCTCCCCTCAAGGAGCTCTATCACTTCCTCGTCTCCTCCAGGCTCACCGAGACCACCCAAACACGCTGCGAGCTCCTCAGAGTCGCTTACCACGCGGCAATCATCATGGTAGGCGTGGGTTCTATAGGTGTAGACCACGCCGTCAAACTCGAGCTTCGACGCGGCTGAGTGGAAGTATCTCAGTTTATTCACATAGTTTTTGAGCTGGTAACAGGGGTCGGCGGACAGCCCACCGTCGACCTCAACTGAGTAATCGTTGACCCTCTTCGGGTTACTCCACCCCTTACACTCCACCACCATGGCGCGCCGTCTGCCTACCACTAGGAAGTCGGCTCTCTCCAGGTCGAAGATGGGGTACTCGGCGAGCACTGGGTATGGCTCCCCAACCCGGTGGATAGCGCTTAGGAATGCGTCAAGCGAACTCCTCCAAGCACTCAGCTGTTCAGGTGTAGGGTCACCGTAATACATACTCCTATACTCTCTTCTGAGGCCACCAACAATCGCACCTACATCTATGTATGGAGGCTTCAAAACTAAGGGTAAGCCCACAGCTAAAAATTCTGGCTAAAGGATATAAACTTTAACCTTCTTTAACCCATACTTCTTTATAAAGTATTCAACATCCTGTTGATGCGCAAAATAGAACCGCACTCCAGAATATTCAACCACGTACACAATAATGTCTTCAGATGCACTTAAAAAACTGGATGGGGGTTGGACTTAGGTTCTTTCTAGTCAACGGTTCGAACTGAAGACTCAAACGGTGTCCCTTAGTGGGAAACCCATAGACCATACCCGTTGCAAACCCTAGTGAATTGAGATATCAGTTTTGAATTGGTTATTTTATACTTAGTTAATTGAGTTATAGCATAATCTTTGGTGGCTCCTTTGACTTGGAGTGGACGTAGCCCCTTCCACTTATTCTCAGAATACACATAATCCTCCTAAAATTGCGTCGGTTACGCTTGAGACGCCGCTAGCGGCTTGGTAACCCTCAAAGTGGTGCTATAAAACCCCCAAGTGAGGCTGTAATAGGGTAATGGGCCACCTAATAGATTGCGTATGAGACTCAATATTTTGTTGAGCCGCGTTATAGTGCCTGCTTTCCCTCTTTACTATGACACCCAGTACTGGACTCTTCTTGTTAACTAAACCTTGCGTGCAACTAAGACTATCCGATGCTTCCGCCATGATGTTGGGTTCGCTTGGTTCTCTCTCATTTTAAGTTGGTCGCGTATGTTTTGCGGAGCCCTCCTCCAAGCATCCCTCACGGCTTCAGCCTCGGGGGTGGCTGGGTCAACGGGGTAAAGCCATTTTTCAAGAGTGACCTCCTCAGTCAATATCTCTCTATGTATGACTTCGAATCCCCCTTGGGTAACTGCGGCCTCCCACTCTGTGGGTGTGAGCGCCCTATTGTGTGTTGGGTCACGTAGCCGCTCTATCATGTTCACGAATTCCTGGGTGCCTTCGGGGGGAGACATGTCAACGATACCCAGTCGTCCCCTCCCCTTTAGTACGCGGTGTGACTCATATAGGAATTTTTGTATGTTTGGAAAATGGTGTGCGGCTCTCCTCGTGGTCACCAAGTCGAACACTCCGTCTGGGTGGGGTATGTTGAGCGCGTCACCGTGTTCGAATAGGATGTTTGTGAGCCCACGTTCACATGCAAGCCTTTCGGCTTCCCGTAGCATTTCGGGTGTTATATCCAGGGCTACTACACGTTTTACGTGTTTTGCGAGCTCCATTGAAGTGAATCCCGTGCCAGCCGCCACATCAAGCGCTACTTCATCTCCTTCAGGCTTCAGTAAAGCCATCAGAATCGAAAGGTCACCACCCCGCGCATGGCTTTCACTCTTCGTGAAGGCTTTAGCATGCTTTGAAAAGAACTCGCTCGATCCGCTTTCCCAACTCAAATCAACCACAATGTGTGTAGCGCATAAGCATTTAAGTTCCACTTAACTAGCTACTTATAGAAGGCGGAGCCTGTCACAGGCATTGAACTCTGACCGCGTTGTCCAAATTGTTAGGTGAGGGGTGTTGCGATATGCCCTGCCTATCACTTTAAGTGCGGCATAACCCCTTCCCATAACGTTTTGGGGGTACGCTGGGGAGTGGTCCTGATGGGCAAGCGTGTGCATCCCTCTCTACTCTTCCCACTCTCCTTAACACCTACGGTAATCAAGAGTTGTCGCTGTGGCTATAGTCTTCAAATCGGGTAACTGGTCAATACTCTTGGAAAAGTATATGAATTAGTCATACGTATGAATTAATATATGAAAGTTAGGGTAAGGGTTGGGAAGAGGGGGCAGGTTGTGATACCCAAGGAGATTAGGGAGAAGACGGGTGTAAAGGAGGGTGTAGAGGTGGTCGTGGAAGTCAAAGGTGACGTGGTGACGATTTCTAGGGCCAGCCCCCCCACAGAGGACTATGTGAGCTACTACAGGCTCACTTATGCTAAGAAGCTTGATCACGAGGTGGATATTCGCGGTTTGCTGGGGGAGGAGAGAGCTGAACGCCACAAGCGTGTACGTTGACTCAAACGTGTTTATCGCTCCTTTACTCTACGACAACCCGCGCAGCGAAGCTGCCGCGGCGGTGCTTAGGATGATAGAGACCAAGAAGGTTTCTGCGTATACGTCGACACTAACATGGGATGAGGTGGTATGGGTGGTTCGTAGAACACTTGGGAAGGCTGACTCCATAGAAGCGGGTAAAAAACTGCTCGGTTTTCCGAATCTGAGGTTTATACCCACCTCCGAGGAGGTTGTTAGAGGTGCTCAGGGTCTAGTGGCTGACTGGGACTTGGACCCGAGAGACGCGATCCACATCGCATCCGCACTCAGCAAGAGAGTCAATATTTTGGTGTCCGACGACTCTGATTTGAATGTCCCAGCAGGTCTTAGGCGCTGAGTACTGGCTCCTTCATAGAGGAGAGAGGATGATCCACTTAAACACATGTGAAGTTAACCTACTAAATCGAAATACCTTCCTCACTTGAGGGTTGGGGTCCCCTGTTCGACGGAGCAATGCACACACGGTGTTCACTCCGCTGGGTCTCGAGGGACTTTGCCTTTCAGAAATAGTCCACGCCGCGGAAATACAAACCCGACCCGTCTGGATCCACCCCAATCCGTGCTGCTTGGAGATGACCCTTGGGCGACCCGCCCACCTCTCAGAGTTTAGACCTTCGCGATACACCATATTCTCTAAAGGGTCTAAGCCTTTTTAGCCGTAGATTTGTAAGGCTATTTGGGCTCTAGCCTCTTTATTAGAAGTTTTGAACACTGTACAACGAGTGGATGATGTCTAGATTGGTGGTGGTCAGCTGCGGAAGACTGTTATCCAAACACAATCTTCAGTGGAGGGCAAAGGTTATATGGTGGGGTCTTAGTCTTTGTTTGAAGGGTTTGTCGCATAAGAGAGTTGTTATTGGGGTGGCCACGGTTGATGGTTGCTATTTCTTGGAGTCTGATGTTGGACGTGGGGAGTGGGTTAGGAGGGGTCCTTATCTTTCGGGTGAAAGTGTGAATTCTTTGAGATATGATGTGCATAGTGGTTCACTCTATGCGGCTACGCTCACGGAGGGTGTCTTTGTTTCCAGGGATTTGGGTGGGGCTTGGAAGCTGAGTAGTAGGGGTCTCCATGTGCGTAAGGCTTGGACTATTGGTGTTGACCCCCATAAGGAGGGGAGGCTCTACGTTGGTACGCAGTACGGCCACCTGTTTCGGTCGGATGATAGTGGTGCTTCTTGGGTTGAGGTAACAAGCCTGTACGATGCTCCTCACCGGATGGAGTGGGGTGTGGACTGGGGGATGGGTACGCTTGGGTTGGCTATCCACACCGTAAAGTTCGACCATGAGCGTGAGGGGCGCTTCTACATCATCGCGTCGGGGAACGGTGTGTACCGCACCGATGATGATGGTGAAAGCTGGAAACCGCTTCGCAGCGGCCTCCTAGAGGGTTGCCAGGCGTTCAACCAGCGATCCCAGGCGGGCGCGGGTGGGGGTGAGTCGCTCGAAACACATCTTCGCACCGTTCACAAATGCGCCCACAAAATCGCGCTGTCTGGGAGGGATCCTTCGAGGCTATATCAGCAGAACCACTGCGGAGTCTATAGCTCTCAGAACTCGGGTGAGGCCTGGTATGACCGCAGCCCTGATGACGAGCACCGTCACGGCTTCGGCATCACGGTCACCGACGATGACACGGTGTACACTGTTCCCGCGTATCAGGGTATATGTGGGGAGCACAACTCTTGTGTTAGGGGTGAGCTGAAGGTGTACAGGGGTAGACGGGGTGGTGGCGTCTGGGAGGCTTTGGGGGCTGGGTTACCCCGCAGCGTGCACACCTGTGTTCTACGGGATGCTCTCTCATCGGATAGCCTGGAGCCGCCGGGAGTGTACTTTGGTACCACTTCGGGTGAGGTCTTCGCCAGCGTTGACGGTGGGGATTCGTGGAGAAGGCTGCTTGGGGGAGTGAGCCGGATACAGGGTGTGGAAAGCTTCGTCGTCGACTGAAGGCTGAGTGATTCACCACTGACTGAGAGGCTTATTCTCGGACGTAGCAGAGTGCTTCGCTAAGACTCACGATGAGAAACTCTGGGGGGCCACAAGCGTTTCAGAATGCGGTCTACGCGTGTTTACCTTGGAGATATAGGTGCGCCTGACTCTCGTCTAATACTTGGCTCAATGCGCCGAGCCCTCGCCGGTGTATCTGGGGGGCGTTGGGTGGAGTATGGTCGAGGGGGCTTCAATAATCGAAACGGTGCTCTTGTATCTGATGATTTTTATGGGCCGTGGTGGTGTGGCTTGCTTGCGGGCTTTCTTGGTCTAACACTAACTCTTTTTCTAATTTTCTATATTTTCTTTTTAAAAACGGTAAAAACCGAAAAACTTATCGCGCACTTCACTTAAACATAAGTATGTCAAGCAGAATAATTTCGCTCGGCGAAGAAATCGGTCCAGGACCTGGTTAAACACTTTTTTGCACGCCAGCCGGATTTAATCCAAGGCCTTTTTAATATCCTTTTCGGGTCCACGATTACCGCACGCCTAAAGAAATAGTGGTGGCTCACGTTGTGCCTCCGTATCCTTCCTTTGGGGTAACCCGGTCTTCGTGGTACACGCCTCACTTTGTGGGCTTCTGGTGCCCTCCTCTTGTTTGGGGGTGACTGGGTGGATAAGAGGGGGAACCGACTGGTGGATTGTGTCTTGCGGCTGGTGTGATACGGCTGGGATTCATTGTTAATCGATCGTTTTGAAGCGTAATAGTAATATACTAGGCGCACCGTTAATATTTATCATGTTAGTGCAGAAGAGTCATGCTCGTGCTGATACATATCGGAGGATCGTTGAGGGTATACTTGAGCTGGGTCCGAGGGATATTAGGGGTCTGAGTAGGCTTACTGGTGTTCCGTATAACAGGGCTATTACCGCCTACAATAGGGTTAGGGGTAAGCTAGGTCTTAGGGTGCGGGCGGCGCCGAATACTGGTGTGCTGGGTCTCAGGCATGTTGGGTTCGAGGCCACACCTCACCCGGAGTTTAGGGATGTGGCTTTCGCTGCACTGAAGAGTGTGTCCAGCCTGAACTATCTTGGGGTGAATGCTAACGCTCCTCAAAACGTTTTCGGAGTGCTGTACGCGCCTCGCGGCGGGGGTGGCGAAGACTATCTGAGGTTATTCGATCTTCTTGTTGAAGGGGGCTTCCTGAGGGGTTACTCGATAACAGGGTTCTCCCAGTCGGAGCGCTATAGTGTGAGGAGTGATTGTATCGATTGGAAGACTGGTAGATACGTGTTTGACTGGTCTTCGCTTACCCCTAGGAGGCCGGAGGCGGAGAGCTTCGACGCTTCAGAGAAGCCGGTGGCGGATAAGACTGACCTGCTCTTATTGAAGGAGTTGGAGTTCGATGCTACTAGGAGCTTCTCGGAGATCTCGGCCGCGCTTGCGGATAAGCATGGAGTGAAGATCAGTGATAGGCTTCTCCTCTATCACTACACTAGACATGTTGTGGCTCATAAGATGTTCACGAGGTACAGGGTGTTCCTACCCCTCGAGGATAAACTCGGCGTGTACATCCACGCGAGGGTTGACCCGAACAATAGGGATGAGTTCCTCGCCTCGGTGAGGCGTATCCCATACCTTGACCGCGAACTACTCTCCGACGACGGGGATTACTGGTCAGACCACTACCTCCCACCCTCCGATTACGCCAACTTACTCCTCTATATCCAGACACGGCTTCTGCCGCTTGCCCGGGAGATGAGGGTTATCACAGCCCACCCGAAGAGCTTCACCTCCTTCACAATACCATACGAGTTGTTCGACGACGAAAAGTGTGAATGGATGCACGACCCAGAGCTAGACGCGGAAAGTGTCATCGCGAAAGCCAAGAAGCTCAGATCAGGGGAGAAAAACACCTTAAAATCAAGACCCGAACCACTCAGACTACAAAACACAACGCAGTGAAAAGCAGCCTAATCCTAAGAACGAGTTATAGGAAGCCTAGAAATGCGTTGCGCGTTACGGTTCTGGATGAGTTGCTCCCAGTTTTTGCGGAGGAAGTCTGAGCTGATTCAAATCTTATGAGCGTGTTTGAGATGATGCTCTGACTGGTGCTTATCAGGAATGCTGGGTTGCTTCTATGGCGGATATCAATTAAGGATTGTCACAAGATCGTCATTACAGATGTGATGGGTGACGAGCTCGTGGTGTTCTTTGGCCTAATGCTGAGATTGTCATCGAGAGCGGGCTCTTCAATAAACATTTCATTATAAGTATGAGGGGCTACACCTAAGGCTTGGGAGCGCACTCTAAATAGGAGGCTCGGCTGGAGTTAACCCCACTAGCTAAAGCTGGAAGCTCACTAGCTTTAGCCAAAGAGTGCCTCATCCAGTTAAGGCCGTATGTACCTGTGAAACCGACAGTGTTTTGATGCATGAGATTTATGCCTATTAACACCCTCCAAACAGTGTTCGTAGAGTCTTGTGGATGCGCCGTAGTCAGCAGTTTCAAAATAGGTAGGTTTATATGGATTTCTGGATTTGAATGATCCGGTTGTGCATGGGCAGTAGGGTGGGTGATAGAGACCCAAGACCTCCGCTGGCTGGCTGAGGGAGGGGTACACGCACACACATGGGGGGGAGGAGGGAGGGTGAGGCTGACTGAGGATGGAGGGCGCTCCCCACCGGGAGTGGTGGGTGGGTGCGTCCTGACACGAGGGGGCGGAGCTGAATGGGATCAATGAACCCGTGAGGTCCCTAAATGATGCACTGAAGCCCAAGCTCCACTACGCGTACGACAGGTGTGCGGACGCATACCTACGTGCGCCTACGTAGAGCGAAACCCTAGTAGCTCCCCCTTAGGCTGACTAATCCAAGTGGAATTGTTTTAGGGCTCTGCCACGTAGCAAAGGTGGAGGGCCAGCGATTTGTTGGCATATTTTCGATTTCATATTCATAGTGTTTGGGTGGCGGTTTGAACTGTGACTGTGACCCGAAAACTAAGCGTACTTCACCCTAAATGTATCGTTGAACCAAGAAATAGTTGTCGCATGAGGGCTTCACATGTGTCGAACATTGCGATATGTTTAGTTGTACACGTCTTTGGCATCTTGCAACTATTGCGTGAGATCAATTAGGAATGGAAGGCTGCACTGTGTGCTGTTAAGAAGGGAGACATTATCCAAGCCGTTAACCCATCTAACCAGTTCTCACCTTATATCTGTATTGATATGCAGGGCTCTGATTATCCTCTGGTTTAGTATCTAAGGAGAATATCTGGTGTTAATCTTATCAAGTGTTCGATACGAGGGTTGCCACCGATTTGAACACATTTAATGTTTAAGTAATAAGGTACCGCTTGACCCCTTAGGTTTCATTTTAACTACTTCTAGCTTCAATTCTATCTTTTTTGCAGATATGCTTATTAGTTGGAAAGCAGTATTAGGGTCATGAAGAAATCAACTAAGGATAAATTAAAAGGTAAGGCTGAAGAAATGAAGGCTGAAGCCAAGCAGGTGGGCGGAAAGGCGAAGTCAGCCGCAAGCGGCGTAAAGAAGGATGTAAAGGGACGGGTTCATAAGGCTACTGAAAAGTAAACCCCCAAGTATAGGATTACAACACGCCCGCCACAACAGGCAAAAATATAGCTTTAATTCACGCTTCTAACCGCCTCATGGTTCACATTCTATAATTGCTTGGCTCTTTCGCAACCCATCCCAACACTCGTTATAGGATTCTCTAACCTATGTGGCCCTATCAACCTAATTCTATGCTTGTCTTAGGGATCATTGAAGGCATGATTAGACATTTGCGGCCGTCTAACACATGTGAGCCGAGATTTCTATCTCGGGATCATCTTTGACAGCAGTTCTCCCTTGCATTCGAAGCTCCTTATCCATATCACATACCAAATCGCTGGATGCGCACACGTATACGCGCCTAAGCCCTGCAAATAGAGGTAATCCCATCTATTAGCTGCCTATTCATTCATGGAATTTTCAACTTAATCGTTGAGGCTTCGGCAGGCTTATTCTAATCGGCTTTAAGATCATTTAGATTGATCTAGCTACTAATTTCCCTTTAGCTGTCTAATAATGCAGACTGATTTATATAATGACAAGAATCCTTAAAAGTAATCAATATTTAAATCATATTTATCTCTGATTAAGCTTATATTTATGGGTTCCTGTAATTTGGTGCTCCTATGCCCGTGGGGGTTTGTTTTAAGGGTGTTAGGACGCTTGTGGCTTCATATCTGCTTAGTGACACTTCGTTGGAGGCCGGCTACGTTTCTGCGGCCAAACTGAGAAAAAATTATCTGCAGAGGAAAAGGGTCAAGCTGGGGAGGGTGCACGAGTTTAATCAGGTGCTTGAGGGCCTGGTTCTACATGGGGTGCTTAACGCTAAGAGAGAAGGGAACACGCTTTATACGCTCAACCCAGACAGGCCGGATTTTCTCACGCTGTATCTGGGTAAGAAGGTTAGGGTTTCACCTGGTTACCATAGGAGTATGACTCTGCGTGCTAGGCTACTTGCGTTAAGGGGTGGGATTGGCGAGTACGCGACGGGCACTGTTTCGTGGGTTCCTTGGCAGTATAAGCCCATGGTCATAATGCACGAGCCCAAGAGGATTGGTCTAACCTCTGGTGGGGGAGGTGGGAGGTGGGAGAGAAGCGGCTTCGAAAATGGTGGTGTGCTTCTAAATCTCGTGTTTGACCCCCCGCTACACATGGGTGAGATCTTAGAGTATGGGTTCTACACTTGGACTCGCGAACACTACGCAAGAAGTAGGGCTGATGCGTTGAAAAGATTCGGTGACGAGTGGGTGCGTGAGGGGTTAGAGGTGAGAAATGAGGCGGAGTTCGTTGAGCTGGTTGTGACGCCCCACAGAGATTATCAGAGCGCTAGGGTTGAAGCCGATACACAAGAGAGATTCACTCCACCCACTGGGAACATGAAAATCATAAGAAGCTTTCAAACGGGTCAAGAAAAACTCGTATGGTCCTACCATCGGCCGGAGAGGGGGCGCTACTTTATAGCGTGGGTTCCACCAGAACAATAATGGTCGATAACACATTTGGAAGAGGTTCTTAATCCTTAATTGTACGATTTATAAGCTTAATGAATTCTTCAACAAATTATTATTTTCTAGGATGCAGTTATTCGATAAGGTAGCAGTGTGGAATAGAATGGTTCACAGTATAAAAAGCATTAAGACTAATAAATCGGTGTTGCATACTAAGACTACCTCTGTTTTTAATAAGGCGGTAAGGCGGGCACAGTCTGCGGTGCTGGAGTTGATAAGCATGTCTGGCTGTGCTTTAGAAAGCTTGCGGAGGGTCTCTGAAAGGTACATTATATGGCTGAACGAATACCTTTCGGTGAGCATACTCGAAGGATGTCATGGTGGTCGAACACTGGACCCATTTGCTTGGACTCGGAGCCCTAATTTGGCTATGGGTTATAGTGGATGCGCTGTTCTTACGGGTGTAACACTAAATGAGGTGCCCTGCATAGGGGGTGATGCGTTAGTGGTGAGGGATGAGGCGGGTTGGGTTTACGGTTATTCCAACACGTCTTACTCCAGTGAGGGAACACTTTGACGAGGTGGGTAAAACTTGTTTAGTGAGCCCAGTGATTCGGGTGTTGTGAGGAGTTTTCGGCTTCCAAGCAGGATGGATGACGAGCTACGTAGGGAGGCTGAGGAGAAGGGAGTCAGCGTGAACACCTTAGTCGTAAGCATCCTCCGCAGATACTTAGAGTGGGATAGGTATGCTGATAGGTTTGGCTACGTGTCGATTATGGGTCAAGAGTACAACCTACTGATAGAATCGCTGAGCAGCACTAAGATCGCCGAGCTCGCCCGCCATGTGGGCGTACTCAAGAATAGGGAGGGTGTACTCTTCTGGTTCAAAGAGTGGAGTCGACCCAACTTTCTCTCCTATCTAAGCCTCCAGTGCAAATACACACGTATAGCTGAATACGAATCCACAAATGATGGTGATAGAACCCTCATCAACCTCCATCACAGCTTCAGTAAGAAGTATTCATCCTATATAGCAGAGTGTATCCGCGCCTCGCTCGAATCAAGCTCAGAATCAGATCAAAACATAACCTGCAACGATAATTCTGTCACATTATCCCTGTAGATAGTAATTAAGCAAGCCAAGCAGGTGAAAGTGTAGTTTATCAATCAAGCCTCGTCGTAGTCGTAGGTTCTTGGGATAATTCTCTATATGGTTTATCCACACAAAGCACGTGCTTGGTTAATTGGTTATCTAACACGCGTACCCGCATAGGATTTGAAAGTGGTGGGCTTAGCTAGGCGCCCGCGATTGTTCCATGGTTGAACACCAAATTCTTCTTAATCGCTGTACACTACGCTATGCTGGCTTAGTTTTCAATTTACTGGTAGGGTTTCCTATCCAGAAGCGTTCACCGCAACGGAATCAGCTTTAGTAAAATAGAAAGTAAGAATAGGTGTGTTTACATCATTAATCCTACCGTGATAAAGTTGACTGTGCACCACGCTAAACATTGGTGGTTTGAGGGGTTTTTGGGTTAATGTTATATTTTGGTGTGCGTGGAGGTGTTGTGTTTGGTTTTAGAGTTGTGGGCGTGATTTTGCTTCTGGTTTTGTGCGTTGTTGCGTTGTCTGCAGTGTTCGACGGGGGGTTGAACGGCGCTGGGGCTACACGTATCCCGGCGTTTAGGCTTCCTTTTCCAAATGAGTCGGCTGGGGGTACGCTTAATTCACTGTTTAACTACTCGTCGCGCGTGGGGTACACGCGTCCCAACGTGAGTTTAACCCCTCCCTACGGGGAGGCTTTGTCCCCTGGTGGGAGGATGGTTTTGCCTGGGTGGCTTGGTTTGGCTTTGCTTTTGGCGGTTGGGTTGGGAGGCCTCTTCATATTGTTCTTCAGAGGGAATAGGGCCGGCGTGTATGACCTGTCGGGGGCTATGTCTCTTCTCGAGGAGTCTTCTAGGCGTTTCTCCTCTTCTTATGGGGCCGCTAAGCTTGGGGCTTTGGCGGAGTACTATAGGCGTCTGAGGGATTTGTGTGTGAAGCTGGGTATAAGGGAGCAGGCGTGGGAGGCGCCCACCGAATTTCTTGACAGGGTGGCTCAGAGTATGGGTCTTGATAGGGTTGAGGCGAGGAGGTTTGCCGAAGTGTTCGGTCGATCGCGCTACTCTAGTGGGCTGAGTGTAGAGGAGGAGGAAGCCTTATCACACTTTATGTCACACTTTCTTGAGGCTGTGAGGAGGCGTATAGAGCTTGGTGTTAAACAATAAGGGTTTGCTGGTCTTCACGGGATTCATTCTGGGGGTGCTCGTGTACACCCAAGCCAAGCTACTCGTGGTTGACGCTGCGCTTGTTGGCTTGATGTGCATATACATCACTATGTGGATAGCTAGACGTGTACCCGGCAATCCGCCCCAAACGGGCCCGCAGACTTGGGGTTCGGGTAAAGCTAGGAGCAGGGTGCTCTACTATGCTCGCTTGGGTAATTTGAGACGTGACACTCGAAAATCCTTCTATGCGTCGCCGTTCGAGCAATCCCTGTTTGAGGCCTTAAGCTCGGGGGCGGATCTCGAGGACGCCCTGAGTTTGGCTGTTACACACGCCCGAAGCCGCTCGGCTGGCCTGAATGGGGAGGTTGAGGAAGCGTAGGGGGTTGGTGTGGGTTGATGACGGGTAAGGAGTTCGCGGATGGGGTTATCCGCTCGCTTTCTAATATCATCGTTGGTAAGGATGAGGTGATCAGGATGGTTTGCTACACCCTGCTTGTGGGGGGACACGTGCTGTTCGAGGATAACCCGGGACTTGGTAAGACCACCCTCGCAAAGGGCTTCGCCGCAGCGCTTGGATGTGAGTTTAGGAGGATCCAGTTTACAGCCGACCTGCTACCCGCGGACATAACTGGCACGTTTGTGCTCGACGGCGGGGGTGGTGGGTTCAGGTTTGTGAGGGGGCCAGTGTTCACCCAGATACTCTTGGCGGATGAGATTAACCGCAGCCCTCCTAAAACACAGTCGGCTCTACTTGAGGCCATGCAGGAGAGGCAGGTTAGCGTTGAAAACAACACCTTCGAGCTGCCCTCACCCTTCATGGTTCTCGGCACACAGAATCCGATCGAGTATGAGGGTACATACCCGCTGCCGGAAGCCCAGCTTGACAGGTTCACTGTGAGGCTGAGGATGGGCTATCCGAGCGAGGAGGAGGAGCTCGGTATACTCGACTTAAAGGAGAAGGTGGGGGATAGCTTGAAGGGTGTTGAGAGGGTTGCTGACCCCGAGGCTGTGGTTAGGCTTCAGGGTAGCGTTGACTCGGTGTACGCTCACCCAGACGTTAAGAGGTATGTGGTCAGGCTCGCGGCGGCCACGAGAGTCGTGAAGGGTGTGGATGTGGGTGTTAGCCCACGGGGCACAATACACCTACTCAGGATGGCTAAGGCTAGGGCTAGCTGTCTCGGCAGAGACTACGTGACCCCAGAGGATGTGAAGGGTGTCGCGGTGCCCGTGCTAGCCCACAGGCTCATCCTCTCCCCAGAGTATTCTATAAGAGGCGTCACCCAAGAGGAGGTCGTGGAGAGCGTTCTGAAGAGTGTACCCGTACCCAAGGTGGACTGAGCTGACACCCAAGCTCGCAGCCATACTCACACTCACCGCCTTAGGCGTTTGGTTATCCGTGGTAACCGCATCACCGATAGGCCTGTTCGCCCTACCCTTAACCGTGCTTGTGGCACTAGACCTAGCGGGTCCACCACCCGTGGCCAGACTCGCCTTCGAGCGAGCCGTAAATCCGAGGAGAGTCCTAGTGGGTGAGGAGGTAGCTGTGGAGGTTCGTGTGAGTAACCTGGGAGGGCCGATAGCGCGGCTCGAGTTAGAGGATGAGTTACCGGAGCACTGCGTCCTTGCGAAGGGTTCGACCACCCTTGTGTGCACCCTCAAACCGGGTGAGTGTGCGACGCTACGCTACACGGTTAGCTGTAACAGGGTGGGTGTATACGGGTTTGGGGATTTGAGCTATAGGGTGTCCACCCTACTAGGCTTGTTTGAGAGGCGTGAGCGGGTCAGTGTTACGGGTGAGCTGAGGGTGTATCCCCCACTCATCCACAGGCGACTTGATGTGGGCTGGGTTAGAACGTTGAGCTGGGTTGGGCTCAGCCAGTCTCGGAGGAGGGGTGGCAGGGCGGAGTATTTGGAGATAAGGCAGTACTCGGCTGGTGACCCTCTGGATTCGGTGAACTGGAAGGCGTATGCGAGGACCTCGAAGCCTCAGGTGAACGTGTGGTCGAGTGAGAGGGGGCTTGACTGCGTTATAGTTGTGGACATGTATTCCGGTGATGTTTCAAGCATTGGTGATTGGAGCGCCCAGAACCAGATTGCGTGCTGTGCCTACGAGCTCGCCTCATCGCTTATCCGTGGAGGCAACAGGGTTGGGCTCGTGGTGCTTGGGTCCATACTCCTAAAGATCCCCCCAGCCTACGGTGGGAGGCAGTTGAGGCGCATAGTTGAAGCGCTCGTGGATGTGTCTGAGGGGTCAGCATGGGGGGCCGAGAGCGTCGAATGGGTGCTCCAACTCTTCTTCGGCGAGCAGTACAGGGAGAGGAGAGGTGTCCTGTTTTTCGTGGCCGCGTCCCCAAGCGTGAACCTTCTGGGCGCGATACACGGCCTATCTCTAAAAGGCTTCAAAACAAACCTCGTGTACGTGGACACCTTACAAGAGGAGTACGCGGAGTTGGTGAAACTCAGGCTCGAAAAGAACGCGAAGCTCGATGTGGGCCTCAGGGTCGCCCAAGCAGAGAGGGAGTGGTTCTACAAAGAGGCCTCAGCCTCCTCCACAGTGGTCGAGTGGACGCGTGACGGGGGTTTCAGGGTGGCGTACCCTTGAGTAGGCTCACGCTGGGTGTGGCAGCAGCCCTACCCCTAGCCGCAGCCTTGCTCGTAAGGCAGCCAGCCACCCTAGCCCTAGGCGTCATGAGCGTGTGCCTCCTCTACGCGGGTCACACCAACCATCTAAGGATTGGCGTATACTTATCCTGCGCTTTCACATACTACCCACTCTCACTCATGCTTGGATTACTCATACCGCACACATACTCCTATCTGGTTTCAGCCACCCTCCTCACACTCATCGCGGAACGCCTGAGCCTCGAACACTCTCTGCGAGGCGTACTCGCGGCAGATAGGGGCGTCGACCGGGAGGCCTACACGAGAGCCATGATGCTCTCTAGGAAACACGCGGGAGTACTCGGGGTGTTGGTTGCGGCCGTGGTGGTGAGCGCTCTCGCCAGCTACGCCCTATCCAGGCTTAACCCCGACGCACTAATCGTGTTAGCATCCGCAGTAGGGCTGCTCGCACTCATGCGCTGGCTGGTTGGACGAGAAGCGAGCCACGCGCAGACGCCTGAACACCTGGGGGCTTAGAATCAACGCGCACAGTATCATTGTGCTTGCCTCCCTTCCCCCCTATTCACCAGTCACTCAGACGCGCTTTGCGTAAACACGAGCTAAGATCTTGTCTTTAGTGGTACTGTTATTCCAACTAGTTATATATACTCACTTGTGAATCTTTTCTGATGTATACGGCTGAGCATGTGAACGGTTTGAGTATAAGAGAGGTTAGGTGCGCCACCCTTCTTCACAGGATGAACTATGGATGGAGGTATCCGGAGTACACTTTGAATCTCTACAGGGGGTGTCTGCATGGGTGCATATACTGCTATGCACCTTCACTTATACACGACGAGAGACCGTGGGGTCAGTATGTGGATGTCAAGATAAACGCGCCAGAAGTGCTCGAACACGAACTCAGGAAGGCGGCGCGGGGGGTGGTGTTCCTGTCAAGCGCCTCTGACCCATATCAAGCGGTTGAAGCCAAGTACAGGCTAACTAGGTCATGCCTAGAAGTACTCCTCGAACACGATTTCCCCGTGAACATTCTCACAAGATCCCACCTAGTACTACGCGATTTAGACATCCTTAAGAAGTTCGGGTGGATAAGGGTTGGAATGTCGATCACGAGTGTCCCCAACAGGATGTTTGAACCCCGGGTTCCACCATTGGAGCGCAGGCTTGAAACCCTTAGACGCCTATCAGAGGAGGGTATAACCACATGGGTCTCTCTGGCACCCATTATCCCAAACCTGTTCATGGTTGACCTTGAAGGCCTACTCAAAAAGTTAAAGGAGGCCGGTGTGAGCGCAATACACGCGGGTGTGCTGCGATTCGAAGGATATGAGGATTCTAGGAAAATGTTCGAGGAGAAGTCGGGCGCAAGCTACTATGGGGCCATACTCGGCTCAGACTCGCTAATACACAAAGTAAACGACCTGATAGCGAGATACGGATTTGACACCTCACCCAAGATATTTGAGTGGAAGGATAAAAACACTGTTTTGGAGAAATACATAACTCCGTAGAGTGCAAGATCCTGTCCGGATGAGGTTTGTTGAAAAGCGGATAAAGCGTAAACTTCGTCTCTTTGGCTTCCGCTACGTACGTTACTTATAAATATCAGTTAGTGATACCGCATATTCTGTTCATAGAGGCCATGAGCAAAAAGAGAGTTAAATGGAGGAAGGAGTTCAAGGCTGTGAAGAGGGCTCTCTTCTCAATACATTGTACGTGGTAAAACTCTGAAGGGCAACGTATAACCCTCGCAACTCAACAGCTTCTCCGATCAACCTCTAGCAGTCTGCCTGTTACAGCATCCGAGAAGTCCACTGGGTCACCTTGACCTTTAGGCTCTTAAGAGGTATAATGAGAACCTAAACATTAATGCCTCCTCCCCCTCACAACAACGATAACCACCACTATAAAGATGACTATTAAAATCGACGCAGTAATAAGGTACAATATGATGTTTGGCGTCGATGGTGATGGGATTGGCATCAAGCCCTGAGTTGCCACATATAACAAAGCCCAGTTAGCATATTCTGCTGTGCCTATACTAGCGCCAACACCAAATATGTAGTTGCCGTCCCTCGGTAGTGTATAGTAGCCGTTTAGGTTTAACGTGAAGTTTGCCCACTGACTAGTGTTCATGTCATAGGCGTAACCACTAAGCATGTTTACCTTTGGGTCGTAAGTAACGGTTATGCGTATGTAATCACCAGGGTTAGGTTGGAAGTAGCCAGTACCTATACCGTCCCAACCGGCATATCCTGAACCGAGATTGGATGATGGGTTTGGGTAAATATTTGCGGATGAACCGTTTGTGTTATTAACCAACCACACATTCCATTGCCCACTGGCACCACTGGTACGATATCCATATTGCCAGTAGGCATCCCACTCAACCGCAATATACTCATTGGAGCTTTGGGATAGTATCACATCGCCTGCTACTGGTGACATAATTGCTTGACCCCGACTAAACCAATAGGGAAATGAGTAGTTGTACTCGGAGCTTATGCCCCATTTTGTCGGAGTTAGAAATAGGTAGACCTCAAAACCATCACTCACCGGTGACGTAGCCTGGGTGTATGCGCCAATCAAGGTTATTGTTGAAGAGGAACCGCCGTTATAATACACCGGCCAGAACATGGCACCGGCAAAGTTATACGGGGCTGCCACTAGTAGGTCTAGTACGGGCTGGTTTTTACTTGCCGTGCCCCAGTACAGGCTTGCGTCCGTTTGGTTATAATACACTGGCCATGCAGCACTTGGTGTGCCACCATTATCACCCAGATGCACATAAGATGCCCCGAAGTACTGCTGGCCACCCAATAGGTCCAGGATTATGTGCGTGGAGCCTTGACCCAATACAACCAAGCTCGATACGACAGCCGTGACCACGATTATTACCATGATGATTACATACCACACCTTAACATTGACCGTCATAACTAGCACTGCTTTTAAGATTTTTTATTTAAGAATTACTACACATCTGTCCGGATAAGGTTTGCTAGGCTCGGATGAACGACTACCGTTACGTGTTTGTGGCATTGTTGCTCTGCTTCCGCTTACACGCTCATGCCTGTCTGGATAAGGAGCTGGGGTCTCCTAGCCTAGCAGGGAGCGGGCTTGCTAAGTCCGTGGTCCATGTGGCGCGCCTGCCCGGATAAGGTGTGAGTATGTGCTCGGGGAATCTAGGGGGGAGGTGGCCGAGTTCAGCGGGCGCCAAGAGGGTACGGCTACCAACTGCACGGGAGTCGACTACACTGATAGGCCCACGTGGTATTACACGGTGACCCTCTGACCAGAACCCTGTTCACGGCTTTGCGAGCCACCCACTTAGGATTGGTGGGTGGCGCCCGATCCTAGCCGACGTTGCGGTGCATAGCTCACCCATGACGCCTTGGAACTGGTAGATCGTCCCGCTCTGGTAATGTTGTAGCGCGCTTCCCTCGAGGTTGGCCACTTGGGACTGCATCTGTTGTAGCCCGTTGATTATTGCCTGCGCCAAATCTGAGAGCTGTGAGTAGACGATCGCGTACCTGATCCCGAGTCTGCGGCCAACCGCGAAGTAGTCGTTCGCGTGCTGGATCCATGTGATGGCGTTCCCAATGTGCTGGGCGGCGTCGGATCCACTTGACGCATGGATGGCGTATTCGAGTTCGGTGGCGGCGTTGAGTATATCGACGGTTGAAGCGAAGGTCTCCGTTCATACGGAATTAAGAATTGTACCTTGAGGCTCATGACACCTTTAATTGTGTCGCATCACTTATTCCTTTTATTTTTGCGATGTGCACTCACTCGAGTCTATGCCTGTCTCCCACTCCTGTGCCTCAGCCACCCCACCACTATGACTGCGTATGTGGCGGCTAACAGGATGATGGTGGCCACTGAGAGGTATGTTCCCGGCACATCCTTCTCGAAGTGGGGGAACACGAGTGCTGAGACGAGTACGAGGAAGAGCCCCGTGACCGCGTAGAAGCTGAACGCCGGGAGCTTCACCACCACTCACCCACCGCTGCCGTTGAGACAGTACTGCTGGAAGTTGAATGTCGCCGCCTCCAAGCTGAATATCGCTAGGAAGCACCCCAAGCCGAATGTGGATGAACACGCCAAGTAGAACGCTAGGGCGGCCACCGCCAACTCTATTGTGGCCCACTGGCACTGGGTTAAATCATACGCGGAGACGGCGCCCCCACTTATATTCAGGTTGAGGACGCTGGGTGGTAGGTGCGCGCTGAGTGCGTCTACAGCCGACGCCATGACGTCCAAGTAGTGTGACCACTCCCTGAGCGTGGTGTTATCACCACCGCTGCTATGGGCGTACTGGTGGCTCATCCACCTGAGCGCGTATGATATACCCTTCTCCCCGTCGAGGACGCTTGAAGAGTAGTTGAGCACTATGAACTGGGTGTAGTTCACCTTCACTATGAACTGGGTGTAGTTCACCTTATCGTGGGCTGGGTCCAGGTTGATGGCTGCGTTGAGCACACCCGTATACTCGCTCTCAACCACGCTCAGCGTGTACCCGTGTCCGTGCAGGGTGTAGGATACGAGCCAAGCGCTCCCACCACCCCATTCACCCACTGATAGGTTCATGGCCCAGTTCTCCCCGCTCAGCGTGGTGTTACTCCAGCCACCCCGATCCACCTCCTGAACCCCCGATGGATCCGCTGAGGATGATGAAGAGTAGTTATAATATTTGACACTAGCCACGTGGTGTGGACCGCCGAGTATCACCGTGTACCCCGGCTTCAGCGTGTCGCCCCCGTGCGCGTAAACCGTGAGCACCTGTGTGGGCGCCGCCACGAGTGCGGCCGCGACCAGTACGGCGAGAAACCTCCTGAACCTCAGCCACCCCTTACCCCACCTCCCCCCCTCCGACCTTGGTGAAGATGGATTCCAATCAAACACTTGAATCACTAGGATATATATAAGTATTTTTTTGGGTATACTGATGGTGCCCGGATTAGGGGTTGGCGGGCGCCGTGGCCTCCAAGCGTGGGAAACGCCTATCCGGACACTACCGCAGTCACAGCATAGCGCTTTAGACAATCCGAAAGCCATCAAAGGCTGAGGAGTGGGATCTAACCGCGCAAACATTACATATATTGCCGTCTTTTACCGTATCGGGAACACTATCGACTAGGGGAGACCAAGGTTGTGGTGCCCGAGTTTACTTATAATAAGATTCCTATTATAGTGATTAATCTGTAGATTCTTTTGTTTGACTATCGTAGATATAATGAAATATTACATATTGAATTTTAATGCTGGTAATTTTTATATGCCCCCTTAATACACCTTGTTTGTGGTGGGCTTACGCCTAAGGGTGTGTAGGCTGTTAGGGTTCGCAGTGAGATTCATTTACTGCTGGCTTCCAACCATTCTTCCAACCCTTTTCACATTGGGCGCGGCTCTCACACTTATGGTGTACACACCCCTTCCCCAACATTTCTGTAGAACTGGGCAGGGGTATATCCCTACCACAACACAGGGTGGCTGCAACGCTATGCTCGCGCTCTTCGATAGGTTTTCGTATATCCACACGGGAACACAGAGCGTGTCTGGTTACATCACTGGTTTTGAAGGCGTGCGTTCTGCGTCCAGCACGAACGCACTAACGTTTGTAACTGGGGGAGGCGTAGAGCCCTCACCCCTATTCATCAACGACGCTATTCGGAGGTTGGTTCAGGTGCTATTCACGCTATCCATCGTCTGGCCCAGGTTGCTGGAGCCCGAGAAGGTGTTGGGTGGCGCTCCACACGGGGTTTGCGTAGGGGGCTGAAAGAGATCAGTGCTTGAGGCTTAAGGGTTCCCCGTACCTCCCTTGGAAGGCTACTTTTTCTAGTGGGAGACGATTCTTTCTCCCCAAGACACGCCTCTTCGGGTAGCCGAAGCCAACTACGGCGGTTATCTCTAGGGATTGAGGTATGCCGAACCTCCCCCGCATCCTTTGCTCATCTATGCCGGTGTATATGCGCGAACCCACCCCGTCTTCCCATGCTACCAGCTGCATGCTGCTTATCACCCTCCCAGCGTCGAGCCTATGGAAGGGGTACTTGGGGTCGGTGAGCACTATAACAGCGAAAGCCGCATCCCCCACCCACTTACCCGTGGTGCTCATGTCCGCGAGCTCCCTGAGAGCCTTCTTATCATCCACAAGTATGAAGCGCCAGTGCTGCGTGTTCACACCGCTGGGGGAGAGGCGGGCGGCTTCTAGAACCCTGAGCTTAACCTCATCTGGCACCGGTTTATCCGCGAACTCTCGAATCTCAAGCCGACTGCTAACAGCCTTAAACACATCCATGAATACCACCATATCTAATAGGCGCACGACGAATTTAAATATCAGTATAATGGGTTGCCAGCATTATTGGCCAGCGCATCACAAGCGGTGAATTAGGAGGGGGTAGGTCTCTGACATAGCTGAATGCTCGTCCAGACATACTTGGTGCACCTATAGGGTTTCACTCTACGTAGGCGCACGTAGGTATGCGTCCGCACACCTATCATACGCGTAGTGGAGCTTGGGCTTCAGCGCATCATATAGGGACCTCACGGGTTCATTGGCCCCACTCCGCTCAGCCCCCTCGTGTCAGGACGCACCCACCCACCCACCACTCCCGGTGGGGAGCGCCCTCCAATCCATCCTCAGTCAGCCTCACCCTCCTCCCCCCATGTGTGTGCGTGTACCCCTCCCTCAGCCAGCCAGCGGAGGTCTTGGGTCTCTGCTACCACTCACCCTACTGCCCATGCACAACCGGATCACTCAAATCCGGAAATCCATATAAACCTAATCTATTCTGGAACCGCTGACTACGGCGTGCGCTTCCCCTAGGTTATGGGTGTGTGAGCCCTAACATGCTAAGCACAGAAAATGTGGGGGAGGGTGGGCTTCCCTAAGTGGATTCATCCTAATTCTTATACCACGGCTAAGCGTTGTGTGTGCGTTGTTTCAATGCAGTATAAGTACACTGTGCTCATGAACACCACTATCGCATCCTTTATGGCCTTCTTGGACTCGAACATCGTGGTGATCTCACTACCCACGATTGTGCGGACACTTAGGGGAACCACACCCTTCGACGCGGTCTGGCTTATCATGGGTTACAGCATAGTGTCCGCCACCATGCTTCTCACTTTGGGCAGGCTCGCGGACATGTTTGGTAGGGTGCGTCTATACAACCTGGGATTCGCGGTGTTCACAGCGGGCTCAGCGCTGTGCAGCGCGGCTTGGAGTGGGTCGAGCCTCGTGGTGTTCAGGATGATTCAGGGTCTGGGGGGCGCGCTTATCTTCGCTAACAACAGCGCCATAATAACCGACGCCTTCCCCGTGAACGAGCGTGGGAGAGCCATAGGGATAAACCAGGTTGTGGGGATAGCTGGCTCGATTCTGGCTCTAGTGCTCGGCGGCGTGTTGACCTCCACTTTGGGCTGGCGCTCGATTTTCTGGGTGAACATATTGCCGGGGGGCTTCGCTACGGTTTGGGCCTACATGAGGCTGAGGGAACTCAGTCAGCCACAGCGAACCGAACGCGTAGACTACTACGGCAACGCTTTGTTCGGCCCCGGTCTGGGTTTCTTTCTTCTTGGCTCAACGATAGGCGCCTTGGACGGCTTCAACCCCCTGTATGACGCACTGATGGCTGCGGGTTTAGTGCTCCTAGCTCTCTTCCCACTAGTGGAGTTGAGGGCTTTTCACCCGATGATGGACCTCAAACTATTCAGGATAAGAGAGTTCTCGGGCGCCGCCTTCTCTAATCTGCTCAACGCCGTAGCTCGGGGTGGCCTCTCACTGATACTCGTGCTCTACTTCCAGGGAGCCCTGCTCTACTCTGCACTGCAGGCGGGGGTGGACTTGATACCCTTCTCCCTAGCCTTTGTGAGCGCTGGACCACTCAGCGGTGCGCTATCAGATAAGTATGGCCCCAGACTATTCGTGATAGCCGGCGTACTCCTCGGTTCAGCCTCCCTGTTCTGGTTCGCGCTGCTACCCGCTGGAGCTGGATACGTATACATAGCCGCACCAATGGTGATAGGAGGCATAGGCGGTGGAATGTTCGCCGCCCCTAACCTCGCAAGCCTCATGAACTCTGTACCCCCTCCGAGGCGTGGTGTGGCTTCGGGTATGGCCTCACTGCTCTTCAACGTGGGCTCGCTTCTCAGCATAAGCATATCGTTCGTAATCATGGCTTCACTTATTCCTAGGAATAGTCTAGAACTCATATTCGCAGGGGTAGCCGTGCCTGGAGGTCTAAACCTCCAGATATTCTCTAAGGCTATGCACACAACATTCATAGTGCTCGCCGTGCTCAACACCTTGGCGTTGATCCCCCTAGCCTACAGATGGCTGCCCAGACGGGGAAGAATGGGTGACGCCCAAAATTCCGAAGACCCACCATCAATCAACGCATCAGCATAGCTTATGCGGTGACCAGCGTTTAGGGGGACGCACGCAGGCGGTGTCAGAGCAGACCCAACACTTTGTGAGCGCCCCTGCCAAGTGTGCGCTCCACGCTCCAAGACTCCTAGTATGGATCGAAGATGTAGTTACTTTTCCAGCTGGGTTTCACCCCTAAGAGTACGCATAAGGCTCATATCACAACGGTCTGATTCATGCTTGGTTGAGGGTGTGCACTGTTGGATAAGGGTGTTTTGGCGTTCCCGATTGGCTCCAGGTATAAGCCGATTGAGAGCTACGGGGTGATTGGTAACAAGAGGACTGTGTGCTTGGTTTCATATGATGGGTCGATCGACTGGTGCTGTCTCCCCGACTTTGATTCTGCGAGTGTTTTCGCTTCGATTCTCGACTGGGAGAAGGGTGGGCACTGGTTGATTAGACCGATGGGTGAGGGTTACGTCAGGCAGAGGTATGTTGAGGACACGAACGTTCTGTTGACACGCTATTATAATTCGGATTATACGGTAGAGGTGACGGATTTTATGCCCATTGTCGAGGATGAGTATTTGAAGGCTCTGCCCGAGATTCATAGGATTGTGAGGTGTGTTAGGGGCTCAGCGAAGCTCATCTTCGACTTTCAGCCGCGTCCCGGATACGCTCGACACACCGCCAATATGGATCTTCGAGTTCACCGCTCGGGTGTTAGTGTGAGGACTCACACTGATGAGCTCGTTTTGTCATCAACCCGCAGACTGGAGGGTGTGGGTCAGGGCGGTGTGAAGTTCACGGCTCCCCTCGAGAAGGGGGATAGGGAGGTGTTCGTTTTGAGCTACGGTGAGGCCGAGCCACGTGCAGTCGGGGAGTATGAGACTGCGGAGAAGCTTCGTGAGACGAAGAGGTTCTGGAGGGATTGGGTGGGCGAGTTAAAGTACAGTGGGGCGTGGCGCAAGCAGGTTGTGCGCTCCGCGCTAACCCTCAACCTGCTCACCTATATGCCCACGGGCGCCATAGTCGCAGCCCCAACAACATCGCTACCTGAGGCCGTGGGGGGTGAGCGTAACTGGGATTACCGCTTCAGCTGGATACGTGACTCGGCCTTCTCGCTTTGGGCGTTCCATGTGCTCGGGGTAAGGGGGATGGGGGAGCAGTACCTCCACTGGCTCATAGAGAACAACCCTGCGCTCGACCTGCAGCTCCAACCCCTCTATACTGTAAGAGGCGAGGCGCACATACCGGAAGAGATCCTCGAACACTTGGAGGGCTACATGGGTAGCGGTCCCGTCAGGGTGGGTAACGCAGCGTCGAAGCAGTTTCAGCAGGACGTTTACGGCACAATCCTCGACGCACTCTACTTTTCAGCTAAACACGGTAAAGGTGTGAGCCACGAAACGTATTATAGATTTGTGAAACCTCTTGCCAATCTGGTGGTTGAGAACTGGCCCAAACCCGGAAACGGCATCTGGGAGTTCAGGGATAGGCTGCGCCACTTCGTGTACTCCAAGGTGTGGTGTTATATTGCGCTCGACCGAGCCTCCCGCATAGCACTCTACCTTGGCCATCCCGAAGACGCCGCGGCTTGGAAGGGGGTCATGATGAAGATAAGAGATGAAGTATTAGAGAAGGGTTGGAGCGGTCGTAAGAAGGCTTTCAAAATGGACTATGAATCGGATGAGCTCGACGCCGCGAACCTGCTCATGCCCCTAGTGGGCTTTATATCAGCCAAAGATGAAAGGTTCAAGTCTACTGTGGACTCCACCATGAAGGAGCTTGGCCGAGGCGTGCTTCTCTACCGATATAGGGTTGAAGACGGCTTAAGGGGTAGGGAGGGGTGTTTCTTGGTTTGCAGCTTCTGGCTTGCTGCAAGCCTCGCGAGGATGGGTCGCTTGAGGGAGGCACGCAGAGTTTTCTCAAAGCTACTCAAGTATGCAAACCATCTTGGCCTGTTCTCTGAGGAAGTAGACCCAGACACGGGTTCAGCGCTTGGCAACTTCCCACAGGCGTTCAGCCACATGGGGCTAATCGTCGCAGCCGAAGAAATCAACAAGGCCTCACGATCAAGAGGGGGCTTAAGGGACACCGAGAGCTGAAGGGCACCAGAACCCCAAACACAGGCTCAGCCGGCTGTATACCAGCTATCGTGTTCATAACAGGCCCAACCACACATTAATTAGCCTGCGGGTGTATACTCTTGGTGGATTGGTTTGAAACCCTTCGATTTTGTTTCAACACACCCCGTGGCTCCGAAACCTAGGAGTAAGGGCTTGGTTGAAATACGTGGACCCTACTACTCGGCTGTAACATACGACTACCTTCGCGGACTGCTTGATGACTGGGGTGAATACGTCGACGGCCTAAAGTTTGCTGGTGGCTCCTTTAGCCTCCTCAGCGAGGAGAGGCTTAGAATGTATATTGAAGTGTGCCATTCGCACGGCGTGTTCGTGGATACTGGTGGGTGGATTGAGCGCGTGCTAGTGGATGGAGCGGACGCCGTGGACAAGTATATAGACAAGTGTAGGGATCTCGGATTCGATGTGCTCGAAGTGTCGAGTGGCATGGCGCCTGAGGTTATGAATATGCCACTCGAAGATAAGGTGGCCCTCGTGAAGAGGGTGAGGCGGGCTGGGCTAAAGCCGAAACCGGAGGTCTCACTCCTCGTGGGAGCGGGCGCCGGCACACATATATCTGGATACGAAGAGAAAATGGAGTACAGGTCTCTTGACTCATTCATAGAGGAGACAAGGGCTTACCTCGAAGCGGGTGCCTATATGATCATGGTTGAATCGGAGGGCATAACCGAGGATTTACCACCACAAAAGTGGAGACTGGACGCCATAAAGCGACTCGTGGACGAATTCGGATACGATAAGCTCATGTTCGAAGCCTCAGACCCACCAGTGTTCAAATGGTACCTCAAAAACATCAGCAGAGACGTTAACCTGTTTATAGACCACTCACAGATAGTAGAGTTCACCGCGTGGAAACACGGCCTGTGGGGGGACAGAGACCTCTGGCGTGGGAAAACCATAAGGTATACACCCTCCGAGTAAAATTCACCCAAAAGTCACTATGGTGCAGATAGAACTATATGGGTCGTGCTGACTGGATGCATAACGCTGATGAGCCACTTAGGATAACGTGTTTATGGTTACAACTTGTAATGTGTGTGGGTATACTAACCCCGACGAAGCTGTATTCTGCATGGGTTGCGGAAGCAGACTTCAAGGCGTACAGGCACAGACGGGCTGGCAGGGGCAAGCACAGCAGCCAAACACGTCCACCCCCGCACCTACACTCACGCCGCAACGGCCAGATGGGTCGACCGCCCCCATCGCCAGCTATGTTGCCCAGCTCCAAACAGGGAAGCACAAGCACGTGTTCACGGACATAGGCTTCAAAGACAAGGGTGGGAGGGATGTTTTGGTGGCGAGGAAACAATCCCTACTAGGCTTCGAGTATGAAGTGGTCGACGAGTACGGCAACCTGATAGGCCACGTGAAGCAGCATCCAGTTTCACTGCACAACACATTCGACGCCACAGGAGCCCAGCGAGAACTGGTGGGTAGGGTTAAACACCAGTTACTTGGCCAGATGATTTTTCAAGACAACTTCTGGCTCGAGGATGCGGGGGGCGAGAGGACCGTGTCAGTGAGTGGTGACGCCTTCAACAGCGAGTTCACACTCACCTCGGCGGCCACGGGTGGTTTGCTAGCCACGGTTAAACTAGACTTCCCAGGCGGATTCCTGAGGAATCTCACTGCCTACAATCTCGGAAGGTATAAGATAGAGGTTTACTCGAACGAGCTGAGTCCGCTTATGCTGGCGACCTTCCTAGTCGCACTCGAACACAGACGCGAAACCCAGAGGGCGATTTAGTGGGTAGCCAAGCGAGCACACCCAGAGGAGGGCGTCTTACTCAGCGGGTTGTTCGGGTGCTAGGAAGTATTTGATGGTGGCGGCCCTCAGAGTGTAATTCAGAGGAACAGTATAGTGCAGTGATAGAGGTTTGTCGTTTCCGAACGAGACCCGAACCACCCTCAGGTTCCTCGACGTGATGAGCATGCTCCTTAGCTCGGCTAAGCTGTATGATACATCAACCGCATCTGTCTTATACCTGATCCAGATGGGTGAAAACCTCTTCATTAGGCCTGCGCAGCCCACACTGAAAGCATCACCCCGCGTGTTAAAGGTGACGCGTGAACATCCCCCTGAATATGCGTGAGCCACCTGATCCCTGAGCTCGTCGAGTAGTAGGAGTGACTCCACGTCGAATTCAACCCTGAGGTCTGGTATGGGGGTGGCTGGGCTATCCAACCCCCACCTCATGCTTCCCTCCCTGAACTCGGCCGCCAGTATTCCCCCGGCGTCGGAGGGTTCGCCCTCCGAAAACAGACGGATCCAGCTCTCACCCACCGTACGCAGAGCGGTGAGAAGCCCTTCAAGCTCGAATGCGAAGCTGGTTTGGCCATTGACGGAGTACTCAGCGAAGGCTTCTTTCGGTATGACGAGTATAGCCATGGACACATGGGAGGGACTGATGCACTTAGCCTCCAGGAAATCATCGCGGAGGCTCACGACGAGGGTGGTATTAATAGAAGTCAAGGGCTTTAGCACCTGGTAGAGCTGTGTTGTGGACGCGAAGCGCAGGCTAAAGCCCGACCACGCGTCGTTGACTTTTGAGCCACCAGTGTGATTCGAACCCTCCAAGTCACTGCACCTTCAAGTCTTAGAACCCGTGAACTTACTCGCCGAAGAATTCGTGACGGCATGCGTTTGATTACTACTCTTTACACCCATCCACAAGCCGTGTGTTGTTTGTATGGGGCACATCCACATCATAAGTTGTTTCAGCTAGAGATATTAACACAGCTAGAGCGAAAACCCTAGTCCTCGAAAGCATAAATCAAACTTGGGGGACGACTGGTTTCCTACTTTGAGTCGAATAAGAAGGCTGCTAGTCGACTCTTACACACCATTCTGGTTGGCCTTGACTGTGTTTCTGGGTTTGCCTGTATAGTGTGGGAAGACGAGGATGGCCCAGACGTCTATGGCACCGATGCCCCAAACCTCGAGCGTGGCAGCTGAAGGCCAGGGTATGAGCGCCGCTACGAGTGTGGCTATCAGAACGAGGCATAGCACCCCGTAGGCCGACCTTTTTAAGCCTCTCACAAGCAAGCCTATGCCCGACGTGAGTATGGCTATATCGAACTGCACGAAGAACCATGTGGACACAAACACGTGGGGGTATGTACCCTCATGGTAGATGCCTATCAGAGCCAGAAAAATCGCGGCGACCATCACGAAGGAGGCGGACACAACCTCCACCCTATTCACCCCGACGCGCGCCAAGTGTGTGGCGTAGACAAACACAAGCAAAGCCACCGCTATTAACCCGTAGTTGTAGAGCCAGGGATCGGTGGATTGGGGACCCCCGAGATCGCTGAACGCGTTCCTAGTGAACACGAACCATGGATTAGTTATTATGCAAACACCTATCACGATCCAGGCGACCACCGCGGCGGCAAGGCCCAAATACGCCGTTGCACCCTGAAGCCTCACCGAGACGCCACCACTTAACGCTGAAAACTCATCGCTGTTCAACCTCTACGATCAGCCTTCTGTATCCGTATATGAGTGGGCCGCTTAGCATCTCGAACTCCTTCACGCTCAACCCTTTAAACCTCCTGAAGAAGACGCTGAGGCCAACCTTAGCTTCGAGGCGGGCTAGGGGGGCACCCAGACACATGTGGGAGCCCGAGCCGAAGGCTATATGCTCGTTCGGTCTCCTATCGACCACGAACTTCTCCGCGTTAACAAACTTGCGCTCATCCCTGTTGGCTGAGCCCAGCCAGATTGCTACCTGCTCTCCTGACCTGATTGTTTGACCGCCAATCGTTGTGTCCATCTTCGCGAACCTGTGTGGTAAAACTTGGACTGGGGAGTAGTATCTTAGCACCTCCTCTATCCCAAGCTGTAGTGTGGCTTCGGGGTTGGCTAGAAGTTTTTCCTGCGCCTCAGGGTTCTCAGAGAAAGCCTTCACAGCGTTGCTCAGCAGGTTGGTCGTGGTCTCGTTTCCGGCGACTAGTAGGAGGGTGCAGAAGCCGAGAAGCTCACTCGTGCTCAGACTCCTACCATCGACTTCGCTGGACAGTAGCTCTGATATCAGGTCGCTCTTCGGCTCCGCCCTCCGCGACTCAATTATTTCTTTGAAGTACTCATTCAAACCCTCCTGTGAAGATGTGTACCCCCCGCCTCCATCCACTCCAACTATGGAGTCAGTCCACTTCTTAAACAGAGGCATGTCCTCTTCTGGTACGCCGAGTAGCCTGGCTATAACTGTAACTGGAAGAGGTACAGCGAAGGCCTCGACAAAGTCGAAGGCATCCTCACACTCAACACTATTCAGCAGGTTCTCAGCCAGCCTCTCTATTTGGGGCTCCAACACCTGCACCGCCTTAGCTGTGAAAAACCTGTTGACAAGGGAGCGGAAAACCGTGTGCTTAGGTGGATCCATGAGTATCATGCTACCCGAAAGGCTGTCAGCCGAGCCTTGAATAGGCGGCGTGGAAGAGAACACAGTAGGGTTGCGAAGCGCCTGCAGCGCATAATCGTATGTGTAGATGTTCCAGCAATTCCAATCCTTATCAAAATAAACCGGTGACGTCTCCCTCATATTCCGATACCAAGAGAACAGGGATTCACCCGCCAACAACCACAATCACACTCTTCTTAAGCCTTGGTAGCTTATTAAATAATTCACGATAACCTGTAGCCAGCAAGCATAACGGCCACGTGAATCATCATAACCCCATTGTTACATATAAGCCAACACCACACCAGCCTTATAACTACATACGCCGATGGGGCGGGTTGGTGGTATACGCTTTTTAATCCTTAAATAGGTATTTCACTCACTCATCTTGATGAGCGCGAGGGAGGTTAAGAGCAGGATAAGGCATAAGGTTTGGAGCCTGCTTGAAGAGAGGAAGGTTCTGGGATTCCCTTTTAGGGCTTTTGGGCGGATACCCAACTTTAGGGGTTCTGAGCGGGCCGCCAACCTCCTCTGCTCCTCGGAGGAATTCAGGCTCGCCGGTGTGGTTAAGGTTAACCCCGACTCCCCGCAGAGGGAGGTGCGGAGGCGGTGTATAGAGGAGGGGAAGACACTCATCATGCCCACTCCGAGATTAAGGCGTGGCTTCCTACTCATAGACCCAAAGAAGGTGGATGACGCCTCTAAGGCCTCAAGTATAGGTGGGGCTTTCCGTATAGGCGAGCTGGTTCACCCCCGAAGCCTACCACGAATAGACCTTTTGGTTTTCGGCTCGGTGGCTGTAGCCCCAGACGGCGCCAGAATAGGTAAGGGTGAAGGTTACGCTGAACTCGAGTACGCGATTCTGAGACGCTTCGGTAAAGTATCGGATGAGACACCAATCTTCACAACTGTGCACCCCCTACAAATAGTTGGGAAGATACCGCTGGAGGAGTTCGATGTGAGCTTAGACGCCTACTTTACGCCTGAGCTGAGATTCGATGCGCACGGGAGAAAGAGTAGGCCGCCCGGGGTAATCTGGGGCCTCCTACCAGAGGAAAAGCTGGGGGAGACACCACTCCTACAAGAGCTGGCCGCGGAAGATGGAATACGTGTTGGGCGTGCGCGGCCGTAGCCGATGAGTTGACCACTCACATTGGCGCGCAAGTTAACCCCTAGGAAGCGAGTTTTACAAGCCCTCAGAGTGTGTGTGCCGCAACTCGGCGTAAACTCTCTTCGCCGATTTGAACATGGATGGGACAACCACGTGTACGAGCTCAACCACTCGCTTGTCGCTAAACTCTCAAAGAGCAGCGTTGGTGGCTTCAAGCTTTTAAAGGAAGCGTGTCTACTACCACACCTTAGGGCTGAGCTGGGTGAGATAATACCTCGCGAGCTGGCTAAATGCGTTGTAAATATCGACGGCGAGGAGTGCGTCCTGCTAGTATACGAGGCGATCCGAGGCTGGGTATCGACGCAGCGGGGGATGCGTCTAACTACGTCGACTCATGAAGTGTGCCATATGCTGGCACAACTAATGGAGAAGATTCACAGCATTAGCCCGCCCAATGAATGCTCCGAAATGGTTCCAGTGCACGATACGCCTAGGAAATGGGCTGAAGCCCTCCGCTCAGAGGTCTTCAGGCTCATCGATATGGCTGGCTCAGCCCTTCCGTCAAGGCTTCGTAACACCATATTAGAGCGCGTTGCGGAATACGCTAAGCGACTCCAAAGCCTCGGATTCACACCCAAGCTAATACATGGGGACATAGATCCGAGGAATTTACTTGTCGACGACACCGGTTGCCTAGTTGGACTGATCGATTGGGGTGAAGCCGCTGTGGGTGACCCCGCAATAGACTATGCTGGGCTTTTCTATGTGGAGGAGCACATCGGAAAACACGTGCTCGAAATCCAGCGGGAAGAATATCCCCAGTACCTGAGTCCAAGAGTGGGGTTCCATCGAGATTTGGCGCCCCTTTACTGGGTGGCGTACGGTGCTAGTAGCGGGAACCATAACCTTACAGAGGCTGGTCTAAGGCTATTACGGGAAAGCTTCCCCAGCTAAGTGAGTATCCTCAGCGAGTTGTGGTTGGCCCCCGAAATCCCTATTTGTTAGGTGGACGAGGCAGTGTTGGAATGCTTGGTGAAGCCATATCTGTGATTATCATCGCACCACGAGGAAGGATTTTGTGTTGGAGGCGGTTAACTCGGCTCTTAGCCAGACGCTTAGAGACGACATGTATGAGGTTATTGTTGTTAAGAACTTTGAGGATAGTGTGATAGACTCCAGTTTGGACAGGCTTGGAGTGAGGAGTATTGTTTCACGTGAAGTACAGGTGGGCGCCAAAATTCGTGAAGGCGTAAATCTGGCTCAGAACACTCTCATCACATTCTTAGAAGACGACGACCTGTACGCGCCCGAGCGGCTTGAAGCAGTAGCTCAAGCCTTCGCGGACGACGGCGTCGGGTACTACCACAACTCCCAGACGCATATCGACAGATATGGAAGGGAAATCCAAGCTACGCATCCCGATCCGACGCACCCAAAGCAGATTAAGGTCTCAAACCAGGTCAAACACCAAGTTTTCCGATCAAGGCTGAACTCAGAGGCGTATGCCAACACGAGCAGCATCGCCATCTCAAAGGATGTGTTACTGCCTTGGGAGAGCCAGCTAAGCAAGATTAGGCGTGCTCCAGACCTATTCATATTCCTCTGCGCCGTCACAAACAGTTTCAAAATAAATAGGTTTAAATGGATTTATGCTATATGGGGTTACAGGCGTGCTGAGAAGCTATTCACTTGAACATGAATCTGGAGATGAGCTCGAACCCTTACTACGAGCATACAGGGATGTGGTCAACCAAACACTCGAAGAACTCTGGGGACTCATAGAGTGGGAAAAAAGGAAGGTGAAGGGAAAGAGCCAGTGGAGGCTCCTACCCAAATACAAGGTGGACATCCACAGCAAGGAGTACAGGAGGAAACTCAGGGACAGCCTACTCCAAGACTGGCCTTACGCAGCCCACTGGGTTGACTCCGCCATAAAGACAGCCTACTCAATACTAAAATCCTGGAGGAAAAACTATGTTAAAGGAGACAGGAAGCGGAGGAGGCCCACCGCCAAAAGACTCTTTGTAAGAGCCAAACAAACACTCATAAAGCTAGAGGGTGAAAAGCTGAGATTAACCGTTAAGCCGGGCGAGTACGTGTACCTCGACCTATCAAAAAGGTACTTTCCTCTACCTGGGGAGGTGTCCTCGGCTGGGCTGGGTGAACCCATAATCACACCCGAAAAGGTGCACCTACCCGTGCACTACGGGGATGGGAACCAAGGCGGCAACCCCAGTGTGGCGTGGGACTTCAACCTCCTCTCCTTTGATGGCTACTCACCTGAAACAGGGTGGGTCAGGATAGACACATCGAAGCTTGCATCGGTGCACACCTCATCCTTCGAGAAGAGGCGTAGTGTGCAGAGGAGGGCTTCAAAATCCAAGAAGGCAAAAAGGATCCTTGCGAAGTACTCGAGGAGAGAAAGGAACCGTGCGGGAAAACACCAGCTCGAAATCGCGCGTGTCATTCAATCACTGTGTGGCCCGGTGGGCCTCGAAGAGCTCAAAAAGCAGGGGATGTACACGCGCTCGCGTATCTGGAACCGCAGAATTTCGAGGAGTGATTGGCGCTCCATCACGAGGATATTTGTGGGGAGGATGGGTGAGGCCAGAGTAGTGGAGCTCGACCCCTACGGCTCATCATCATACTGCTCCAGGTGTGGGTGGTTCAATCGAGACCTGAATGGGGCAGTTTTCGAGTGTAAAGAGTGCGGTCTCCGTATTAATAGGCAGCTCAACGCGGCCATCAACCTCTACATGAGGATGAGGTTCGGCTACACCGAGAAGTGGGTTGGTGGGAGGAAGCGTGTTGAACTGAGGATGGAGGGCGCTTCCCAGAGGGATTGGTGGGTCACGGTGGTTCTACCTTCTCTCTTGGGTGGGTGCGTCCTGACAGGGGCGGAGCTGAAGGGGATCGATGAACCCGTGAGGTCCCTGCATGATGCACTGAAGCCCAAGCTCCACTACGCGTACGACAGGTACAATGATATGTACCTACATATACCTACGTAGAGTGAAACTCCTCCTAAGCGATAGGGACTTAGTGTTGGATCAGAGGAAGCTCACCAAGCTACGGGTACACCCACAGAACACATTCACCACGCCGGAGCTCACCTCGACGAGTTTAGGTGAGTATTTGGCAAGGCAATATGAGCGCTCCACAGCACTACTAGAAGATTTAGGGGTTATCCGCAGCCTTACTGGGACCAGCGCATACTCGAGTGATATAATGCGTCGGATGGCCTACTGGTAAGGTTAACCAGCGACTCTTCTGTCCACCTGGAGAAAGGCTAAAGCCTGAGTTGGCTTTAGGGGAGATGGTATTATACGTCACCTCAGCGGGATGGCTCGGGTCGCTTCGAAGGCTCAGAAATATTTGCATGGCGAATCTGCCGGACAGATTGAGAGTATGGTGTATAGGGAGAACCGTTGGATCCGCGAAAACTGAGTAGTAGCACACCCCGGAAACCTGAGGTTGCTCCAATCTTAAGGTCGCACGCCAAAAAATTAAGCGTGTGGGGGCTACTCCTTCACGATCACCCTCTTGGATTTGCCTTCGAACCTTGGGAGCGTGTTTGGCTGGGAGAACTCTATTCTGGGCCTCGCGAAGGTGACTCCGCTTATCTCTTCTGTGAGTTTTCGCCTAAGCTCCTCGGATGGTTCCCTGGTTTCAACGATAACAGTGAAGCTTGGGCTCAGAGGAGACCGATCAACTATTACCTTGTACTCGAGCACTTCGGGATGACCCATGAGCACCTGGTTTATGGCTGAGGGGTATATCTTGGCGCCCTTATAGAACACCACGTCATCTATTCTACCCATTATCATACGGATTTTGGGGTGGGGGATATCGTCATCCGACTCCGCTAGGATTGTTATATCCCTTGTGCGGTAGCGTAGAAGGGGCATTGCGTCTTTTGTGAGGGTTGTGACCACGAGCTCCCCCTCTTCACCGTCAGACAAGCGCTCGCCGCTCTCTGGATCTACCACCTCGACCAGGAAGTGATCCGCCCAGACATGCATCCATTCATGGGAGTCTGACGGGCACTCCTGCGCAACCCCTGGGCCAAGCGCCTCGGTGAACCCGTATATCTCCCTAGCCCCACCCTCACGGAGTCGTAAGCCGAGCTCCACGTCTATCCTCTCGAGCATGAGTCTACTCATCGATTCGGCGCCGGGTATCGCGATTCTTAGCTTAAGATCCCGCTCAGGGTCTACCCCAAGCTTTCTCATAGTCTCAGCGATGAGTAACTCATATGAAGGGGTGCCAGTGATCACTGTTGCCCCGAACTCCTTAAGCCTGGACACAAGCACCTCCGTCCGACCAGTACCCCACGGTATGACCTTAGCGCCAACCCTCTGAACGCCTTGGTGCAACCCGAGGCCACCAGTGAAGAGGCCATACCCGTAGACATTCATAACTATATCACGATGGGTTACCCCGGCACACCTCAGGCACCTAGCAACAAGGTTTGTCCAAACTTCAACATCACTCCTAGTGTAGGGGTTGACAACGGGTGTACCGGTTGTACCCGAAGTCATATGCCAGCCAACCAGCTGCTCAAATGGTTCGGCTAAGAAGTCCCCCCCATATGGGTAGCCATATCGCCTTAATTCTTCTTTGGTGGTAAACGGTATCTTCGTGAATTCCTTCGGTGAACGTATATCATCTGGTTTAAGCTTTAGCTGGTCGAACACTCTATGGTAGTAGGGGGAACACTCATAGGCCTTCTTTAACAAGTGTTTCAGCCTGATCTCCTGGGCTTCGAGAACCTCAACCCTAGTTAGGGCGTTCGGCTGAGTTTCATCGTAACCATGAAGCAACCCCATCACCACTTATCCAAGCTTAGTGAAAAACTCATTGATAGTCATAACATACACGCAAACTTCGATAAAAAGGTTTTAGCAAACTCGATGACACACTATGAATTTAGTTCCGTTTAAAAATATATAGTCAGTTTTTGAGTGCGTACTGCTTTCCTTCAAGACGATAGTGTCCGGATAAGCGTTCCCCTCGCTTGGCTACACGCCCACCAACCCCTAATCCGGACACCATCTACAAGACATAATAAACACTTAAATCCCTGATTTTTACGACAACCAGGAATCCAGCCGAAGAGTCTAGGGTTATATGGATACACTCTTTGATTTAACGTTTAACGCGTGGTAGCTCAAAAATCCCTAAATTCATGTGTAGGTTGGTGGAGAGCCCGATTTAAGCCTCAAAGAAATAAATAAAAATTGGTTTTGAGCAAACCTTATAGTGCCTGTCGACCTTCTCAACAATAGCAGTGTTGGGGGAAAGCTATAGCGGAGGGGTGGTGTGCTAAGTTGGCTAAATGCATCATGTGCGGCAGCGAGGTCTCAAATCCACTCAAGACTTGGCGGGTAGGTAAAAGTGTTATAGGCCTATTCGTGTGTCCAGTGTGTGGTTCCAGCTTTAAACGGGGACTAAGAGGCATGAAGCATCAGGAACCACCCTGAAGAAGTAGGTCGAGGGGAAGACCATGGATGAGAAGAAACCCCATCCTATGATTATATAGATTAGCCTACCACCCCATCCTCGGGGAAGGGGTCCTCCGTTCCCCACACCTAACCCCCCTAAGGTAAAATGAGCCAGCCTAATTCTTCTCTGCTAGATTTTGCACTGTGGTCCCAAAAAGCGTAATGACGTTTGAGTGGGGGCGGTCAGCTAATCCATGTGTATGTTGAGTCAGTGTTCTTTGATTATCTGTATTGTGGGCAGGGATCCGTCTTTGAGCCTTTAGCGTGTGTTTAGACTAGAAGCGCTTATTTATGTGTATGCGTGCTGATGCTCGATGGATCAAGAGCAGACGGGTTTAAGCACTAAGATAAAGGATTTGGTGGAGTACGCTAAGCGTGGAAACATGGTGTTGTTCGAAGGCGTATATGTTGGTGGAGGCGACCTTCCGACCTTCCGTTGGAGCAAGACGAACACAGACGCGAAAAGGTTCATTGACTTCGCTCAAGAGATGAGTGCCAGAGTGCTTTTCTATAAGGCGTATTTCTTTACTAGTCGTGATATCGATGAGTGTAAGTGGGAGCTGGATGCTGTGAGAGACCACTTGGATAGCTTAGATGTGGATGAGCCGCGGCGTAAAGAGTATAGGAGCAAGCTTTTCGAATACCTAACAAGGCTTAACGGCTTCCAGGAGCACATCGGAGAGGTGGGCGAAATCGTGCTGCAGGTCAAGGTTGACGGCGACCTTTATGAGTACATTGAGGATGAAGAGTGGTATGAGGGTTACTCCGAGCTCTTCGATGAGGTTCGAAGCCTACACGAAGAGCTGGACGAGGATAGCGAGGACTTGGAGGACGAGGTAAACTAACACGAAACAGATATAAGGGCAGGCGGCGGCATCCATTGGTCAAATCAACAATTCGGTTGACGCATCGCAACCTTACACTCTAAAATCTACGAACACTTCAAGTAAGCCCAAAAGCGTCTGAACACCTTCCATGGAGGGCCGGGCGATTTTTTGTCCTCCGACTCTCACTTAAAACTCGATGATTCATCCGAATTCCTTATTTTCTCGATGATCCCCAAGTACTTTTGATATGTGTCTAAACCCTTCTGCGTTATCTCAGCAACCGTTCTAGGCCCCCTCAGGGTTGGAGTAACTCTCAGCCTGATGTACCCGCCAGCGCTCAGCCTCTCCAGATGATTGCTGAGGCTTCCCTTACCCACCCCCGTTAGCTTTAACAGGTCCGTGAACACCATCCTTTTGTTGACGGAGAGTGAGATGACTATTAATAGTCGAGTGGAGGACTTCATAATGCTGTCATCGAATAGTTCGGCTAGCTCCCTTATGGGGGCTGACTTATCCTGAAGCGTGAATTCCTCTTCTTCGCTATTCATCGTCGTACACCAGCATCTCGGGCGCATGGTAGAGGGCGTAGAAGGCGCAGAATACCCAGACGAGCATTGTAAGCAACCACGAAGTTTCGGTGATAAGGTAGTCTCCCTCTAGGATGGAATAGATGCTTAGAAGACATGAGGATGCGAAGGAGGCTATAGCTAGCACACCTTCTAGTGGGAAGTCGGTAAAGGTTCGTCTTAGGGCTGTGTAGATCCAAACTCCAACGTAGAGTAGTCCGAGATAGCCCACGCTAAGGCCCTTGAAACCCAATAGGTAGTATGGGACCAAGAAGAGTAGGAAGTTGGAAACCCCTATAAGAATCCAGCCACCGATCTTTAGACTTCTCCTAGCCTGTGTGCCACCAAACAGTGCACGCCTTAGCCTAATGGTTCTGTAAACCTTTTCGAAGTTCAGGTAAGTAGCCCACCCAGCCAAACCACCCGCCACTCCGTATCCCAAGAAGTAGGGGTAGGGGCTGTCTGTGAGGCTTGGTGCAACTAGGCCTATAACGCTTGGAATAATGAAAAGGACGGAGAAGAATAGTGCCCACACTGCATAGTATACCCCCCAAGCTCTTCGTAGAACGTACTCTTCGAATCTGAGTGCGCGCCGCCCGATCTGAAGCATCTCACGCGCAAGCACTTCATCGTCTTCGGTGGGCATCACCCACACCCCACGCCTATCCACTTAAATCTTTGGGTCAAATTTGCCTTGCTTCCTCGATGCTTCTGGGCTTAATTTTTCGAAGCATGATTGAGTCGGCGACCAGCAGTACGAGTGTCCAAGCGACGAGGGAAACAGTTAGGTAGGGTGTTCTCAGCGTCTGGCTCGAGGGATTGGAGAGCACGCTTGGCACGGGTTGACCGGAGTACGCATAGTAGAGTAGGTCTTGTATAGCGCTGAGGGGCGAAGCGTATATTACCAGGCTTGGGAGGCTTAGGAAGAGCTGCAGGAAGCCGAACACGTAGCCGAGCAATAGGGGTATAAAGCTCACGAAGCTCTGATTCTTCAGCCCAAGCGAGTTGATGAGTATGAGCACTAGGAGTGTGGCGAAGGCGTACATAAATACGCCGGAGAGTGCTGCGATGGGGAGTGTGAGAGCAGGGTTCGCTGGGGCAACCCCGGCTCCAAGCTTGTATGAAAATATAGCGTACGTTGAAACGAGCATTAGTACGCTTAGAATGACACCCATGATGAGCGAGGAGGCCACCAGGTTAACAAGGTATGAGCTAGGCTTGAGCCTTGTATACCTAAATGAGTAGGCCAGGGAGTGTGTGGAGTAGATGAGTGAGAAGGCTATGGATATCGCTAGGGATGAGAGAGAAAAGAGGTTTATCAACCCATACCATGAGGCGGTGTAGCTGAGCGCCACCATGTGGTTACCCTTGGGTAGACCCGTGGACTCCACGAAGCCTCCGATAATAAGCCAGAAAACCATGAATAGTACACCCCACCCCCACAGCGCTCTATTGGTTAACAGTGTCTTCGAGTAGTGTGTGAATAGCATTCAGGCCACCTCCTCGATTAGCTTGTTTATGCTTGTCGCGTTTTTGAGGGCCACATCCCCCTCCCCCCTGGTGATTGTGAGCGTTCCGAAGCTGGTTTTCACCGTTAGGATCGAGCCCGGCCTCTCACCTCGAGATATGTAGAGTTCATCCAGATCCTTCACACTAAAGGCGCCGTAGAGTGTGCCCTCGATCATGAAGTACAACTTCCAGTCTTGGAATTTGCGTAGCAGGTCGAACTCGTGTGTGACCATCACAACCTCCTCCCCGAACCCGGCGAGCGTGTTCGCCAGCTTGATTCTCCTACTCTGGTCAACGTTCTCGAAGGGTTCATCTAGGAGTATGAGCTTGGGCTTTGAGCCGAGGGCCATGATGTTTCCGAACATCTTAGCCTGACCGGAGCTCATTTCATACACTCGTTTATCCAAGATCTCTTGTAGGCCGAAGTATTCCACGAGGCTTAGGTAATCAGATGTGTCAACACCCCGTAACCCGGCGAACACCTCCATGAGTTCAGCCGCGGGGCAGTTGAGAAGCCTGTAAACCTCCGGCAAATTTGTGGAAACCCTTGTCTCGCCCCTCACCAATTTCACATCGCTGCCAAACACCCTCACCGAGCCTTCGACTATGGGTGCGAGACCCAACGCCGCCCTGATTAGGGTCGACTTGCCAGAGCCGTTCGGACCAACCACGGCAACCTTCTCACCCTCGCCCACAGTCAAGTCAACGCGGTTAAGTACCTTACTTTCCCTCCGATAACTCACCGTCAAACCCCTAACTTCAAGCATAAATCGTATGTAGGCTGGTAGCATATAAAACGCGTAAAGAGTTCAGTTTTTGAACCGACCCATCAGCTCGCCTAGAAGATTCGCCCACGATAAAGCCAGTATGAGGGGGGAGGATATCAGAGTCGACATTAACCCCTTATGCTACGCTATATTAATGCAAACCATCGTAACGGATTCAAGGTAACCGAGTGTTTAGCGAAGTGCCACATAATGCTCGTTTTTACTCGGCTAGTGGCCTAGACACGCTGCCCCGAACTAGGCTTCAATGTGTTTGAAGTTGAGAGGTTGTTTGTCTATTAATAGCAAGCTGGGCGTCTTAGGGGTGATTTGCTAAGCACTTGGATGGTGTTGGCTTGAATTGTGAGTTTGAGGTTAGACTACTGCTTTCTTGTGAGCTCTTTTGGGAGCACGAGGGATACGACGTAGTTTGGCTCATCAACTATTTCGCTTATTCTGAGGTTGCCGGCCACACTGCATAGAACGTAGGCCTCCTCGGGTGTGAAACCCCTATCACCAAGGTAGTGTACCATCTGGAGGAGCGCCTCTTTGGCCGCGCTGTAGAGGTCGTTCGAGATACCCATTGTTACAACCCTTTCACCCACCTCCTCCTCAGAGGTTTCCATCATTGGCGTCTTCAGCTCGGTGTTCTTATGCACCCTTATCCTTACAGTTATCCTTGCGGAGGTTTCTATCGCCGTGCCGCACACTTCACCATCCCCCTGCGAGGCGTGGGGATCAGCGAAGGACACGAGTCCACCCTCCCTGCTCACTGGTAGAAACAGGTGTGAGCCGCCTCTGAGAAGGCGGTTATCCATGTTCCCACCAAAGTACCTCGGAGGTATCATTCCGAACTCCCCCTCGGCGGGTGCGGCGCCCACGACTCCGAGGAATGGGCGCACGGGGATTCTTACGCCAGCGAGGAAATCTCCCTTGGTAGCGGCCCACCCATCCCTGATTTCCCAAACTACGAATGTCTCTTCGAAGGAGCCTTTGAGCAGGCCGAAGTTGTTCAGGATAGCGGTCCACCCCCAATCACCAACTTCTATAGTATCTAATATCACCTCCAGGGTGTCGCCTGGGTTTGCTCCATCCACGTACACTGGGCCTACTGCGCCGTCGAACTTTGACTCGTCTATTGCCGCGAGCTGCTTCACCGTAAAGTTTGGCTTAATCTGCGATGTTGAGGAGTCTGGTATTATCACTTCGAATGGCTCGTCGGGGTAGACTCTGAGCACGGGTGGGTTGTGAGGCCTCCATTTGAAGTGGATGTTTGATGCCATCATTCCGTCGAGCCTCTTCAAATTTCTTCACCCTCTTCAAGCCTAACTCTAATATCCTTTTTGACGGAGTATATCAAGGCACCGGCGACAAGCCAAGCCACCATTGAGCCCACGCCTATCAGTATGTAGATGTTTATTGAGAGGAAGGAGCCGTAAAGCGCGAAGATATATATGGCTGTGGCTATGGGGGGTATAGCTACATAGGTCCAGCGGAGGTCTCCGAGCCTTTTGAAATAAAGTGGTAAAGAAGTGTTTACAAGTATGTGCTCTATTATTGTCCCAGCACCCGTCCAAAGACCTGTTATAAGGAAGCCGTTGAGTGGGCCGAACAACCATCCGGTCACTGTGAACAGAAATATCCCCACCAAGGTGTTTACAAGTAGCGCTATATGAGGGCTCCTGTGCGTGGGGTGAGTGTCCGAAAGCCTGTCCGGCAGGAGGCCGTCCTTCGACATGGTGTACATATCCCTTGAACCGGCGTTTATGATGGCGAGCGTGTCCACGAACCCGCTGTTAACCAAGAACACAAAGAGGAGGGCCGCGAGCACAAACCCTCCATCCCTGAGGGCGAGCACGAGGCCTGGGAGGAAGTATCCAAAGTATGTCCCCATATTCTGCGGCCCCCAGCCCACAGTCATCGCGTAGCTCTCAAACAAGAATAGGAGGCCGAGGACCAAAATGGTGAGCACGACACCCCTCCTGATGTTGAGATGCGACTTATGGGCCTCGGTTCCCAAGAATGTCATCGACCCCCAACCAGCAAGCGAGGTGAAAGAGAAGACCAGTCCGAGCGCCACGCCGCTCCAACCAGTGGGTGAATAGGCGGGTGTGAAAACTTTAAAGTCAAGCCGGTCAGGAGTCGCAGCAAGTATCGCAACCGCAACCGCAACAAGTATGAGTATCTCCGCCGTACCAGTATACACACTGTACTTTAGGGAGTTCTTGATACCCGAGTAAGCCAGCAAATAGGCGAGAACGCCGACTAGGATGCCGACAGGGTACCAGAACCAGTTTGGCACGTTCAAACCGAACACCTCTAAGCCGTATTGGGCGGCGAGCGCCGTCTCAAAGTAGATGAACGGTGTCGCCCCTATAACCGTGTAGAGCATATACACCCACCCGCCGAACGCCCCGAAACGCGGACCGAGGCCACGCTCAATGTATCGGTAGTAACCCCCACTCGAGGCAACCTTCCTTGAGAAGGCGTACACCACGAATCCCGCGGAGAGAACGCCGAAGAGCGCTAAGACATAGGTGAGTGGTAGTGAGCCGTAGGCGAATGCGGCGGCGCCAGTCATCGTGGCGGTGACAGCTATTGCCGGCGCGGTGAACGAGATAGACTGGAAGATTAGCTCAGCGTAGGTTACAACACCCCTCTTCAGCTCTTTGCTTTTTGGCTGCATAATCCTTCAAAACATTTTCCTTCTTTATAAATATTCTCATCACAAATCTACAGGTATGCGCTGGGAGATCTGAACAGTTTTCGACTACTATAGATTTCTGGAAAAAACTGGTAGTGTGTGAACAAGATGCGGATGGGTGATGGGTAGCCCTCACGCCCACGATCACACTCACTGGCGCGTGTGGTGTCTGAACCAAGAGGATTGGCTCGTAGATGGAGCCATAGTTGTTCGAGCGTGTGCGCGGATAAGGGAGATTTTAAGCTTGGATTTAACGCTCACCAAACCCAGTTGTAGGGATGATATCCTTATCTGGGCGCGACGGACGTGACCACTTAGGCAACTAATAGTCTCTAGAGTGGAGGATCAGGGATACCTTAAGATTGGGTGGAAGTTTTTCCGCTGAGTTTGGGGCGCGCGTTAAAATTTGTTACTGGGAAGTTGGGGGTGGATTATAGGAGGTGACCGTCTTCATACCGTTGAGCACTTTCGCTAGCGCAGCGCTCACACCCAAATATACAAGTATTGGGGTGAGTATGTTGAGTACGGGTATGATTGAAAGAATACCGCCGATCTGTATTAGCGGCTCAGCGTACCTTGCGCCAACCCTCCACAACCCCAAAATCCCACCTCCCACGATCCCTACGAGGACAAGGATTAGTGAGAGCAAACCCAAGAGGGCTCCACCTATGACTAGGCCCGTATTTTGGGGGTTCGCAAACTGAGTGGGCGTGGTGGCTAGTGAGGCGACTATAAGGCCGGCTGCAAATATTAGAATTAACAAGCCGATGGGCATAAGTAGTAGAAGCCTTGCAGGGGTTCTGAGTGAAAGGTCGACTTGGGCTATAAGCATGAAGCCCTGGTAGAGGAAGACGAATGCCAGGATGGCTATCACCACGCCTAAAACCCCAACTATGAAACCCTCAACGACGGCTCCCACAGCAACCGTGGTCCCCGAGAAGGGTATGGGGTGATTTTGCGGTCGAGCGGTGTTGATCACCACAAAGCTTCTTAGAGCTGAGAAGAATAATGAGACCAATGATAAAACTATTCCAACCAAGCCGAGGAGCGCGTAACTCCTTATCTTCCTAAGCCCTTCAACGTCTGCTTGAGTGTATTTTTGTGATGGTTGCGGGGGCTGAGTAGCGGGTGGGGGGACGGTGGGGTACGCTTGAACTGGCTGGTTTAGCGTGTAGTTGGTTGGCCACTGAACACCAGCGTTCCCCAAGGATGCCCCGCAGCGCGTACAGAAGTTGGCCGTGTCAGGGTTATCATATCCGCAGCTCGGGCAGGTCTTGGACATTCGTGTGGATTTGACGTAAAGAAGTATATAGGTCTTTAGGGGAATGCCTTAAAACCATGCACATAGAGTTGATCTCGTAGAGTCTTACTCTTCTTATCTCAGACACAATATTTTAAATTTAATCATTTGCAGGCCGAAGACAAACAAAGCTTTGTGGTTATAGGTATGGAGAGGGAAGATGGGTAACGCTATCTAATAATTCACGGCTCAACTCATGGTAGTGTTGTAACTGAAGTATGTATAATCGATGATGAGCGCTTATGCTTGACAGATTGTGCAACCCAATATGCTGGATCGCTAGGATAGGGTGGTATGGGTGGAGGGGTTAGGGTGAAGATATTCAGAAGCCAAGAGCTTGAGTTAAAACCAAACAGGCTGGTCGGGGACCTTCGGATTGCTTATCGGCTGTGGGTGGGGCCCAGGTTATCCGTTGAGTGCGTTTAGGCTGCTGGCAGCAAATCAGCGTTTTTTGGTATTGTTGGCAGTGTGGGTTCACCAAGTGCATCGAGGTACTTTAGTCCTGTGCCCGTATTGTAGAGTAGCACCACCTCACCCCGATCCACCCACCCACTATCCAGGAGGCGTTTTAGACCAGCGAGTGTGGCAGCCCCCTCAGGGCACACGAACAAACCCTCACATGCGAACTCACGAACACATTCGAGTATCTCGCTGTCGCTCACACTAACAGCGGTACCCCCACTCTCGCGTAGCACACGCAGTATCTGCTCTCCAGCGTAGGGCTTGGGAACCCTGATACCACTCGCAACCGTGTGTGCATCGGGGAACTCCTCCACACCCTCAGCCCCCTTTCTGAAGGCTTCCACTACGGGTGCGCACCCCTCCGCCTGCACCGCAACTATCCTAGGCCTCCCCGAACCAATCCACCCAAGCTCCTCGAGCTCCCCGAACGCCTTCCACATACCCACGAGCCCTGTACCCCCACCCGTAGGGTAGACAATCACGTCGGGTAGACGCCACCCCAGCTGCTCGGCTACCTCGTAGCCCATGGTCTTCTTACCCTCCACGCGGTATGGCTCCTTGAGTGTAGATAGGTCGAACCACCCGTAGCGCTCCCTGAGGCGCTGCACTATAGCAGCGGCGTGATTTATGAGCCCATCAACGAGGTAGACGTGTGCACCCATCACGTGGCATTCGAGCTTGGCCACGGAGGGGGCGTCGCGGGGCATGAATACGTAGGCCTCCAAGCCAGCCCGAGCCGCGTATGTGGCCATGGCTCCACCAGCGTTACCAGCCGAGGCTAACGCCACCCTCTTCACACCCAGCTCCCTAGCCTTGCTGATAGCCGTGGACTGCCCCCTAGCCTTAAAGGAGCCCGTGGGCATGGCGCCGTCATCCTTAACGAGGAGGCTCACACCCAGGGGTTCGCCGAGTCTTCTTAGAGGGTATAGTGGTGTGTACCCTTCGCCGAGGCTCACGATGTGCTCGTCGTGGAGCACGGGTAGAACTTCCCTGTAGCGCCACATGGTGGGGGGTCTACCCTTGAGTGAGTTCCTGCTCACGCTTGCCTTCACACCCTCCAAGTCGTACCTCGCGAACAGGGTTCCACCACACTTGGTGCACACACTCTGTACACGCGTGTGCTCATACCTCTCACCACACCTCGAACACACCAAATAAGTAATAAAAGAGTGTAATTCCACAGGTTGAATGTACAACCACACATGAAATAAGCCTTATCAACTAGAAGTACCAGAAACCTGAGCCGAGTATAGGCTTTGAAAATCGAAGGGTACTCCATCTATACTCAACTTGCATGTCTTGGCTAAACAGTCGAGGTGAACGCTGGAGCGATTTACTCCCCCTATGGTGTGGTTGTCCCCCAACCCTAAATGCACTGACCCAAGCGCCTTCTTATCGTCGAATTCTCCTCTGAATTCTTTCCTCATCACATTGGTGCCGAAGCCAATCTCGCCGAGCAAATTGGAGCCAGGCTCTCGGGCTAGGATCCGCGACAGGTTTCTACCTATTAGACCACCCCCTGCACTCCTAACGCACCCGTTTTCGAATCTTAGGGTTAACCTTTCCATGAGTGGCCCCAAACCCACCACGCATGCGTCGGCAACGAATGAGCCATTAGCGCTCGACTCTATAGGTGCGAGCGCAACTTCAGCGTAGTCGGGTATAGCACCCCAGCTACCAGGCTTTGTAATCAGGCTCGTTAGCGCAACCGGCTCACGCCCTCCCACATAGACTATTAGTTGAACACCATCTGTCTCCACGACGAGCTTTACCCCACCCTTAAGTCGGTTTTTCAGCCTGTTTGTAGCCCGGGCCACCCTTAGTATTTCAGTGGTTGGGGGTGTCGACTCTAGGGGCTGTGTTAGAAATGCAATACGTGACCCGTTGCGACACGCCTTTAGACGTGCGTCTGAGTGGCCGAGGGTGAGGGTGAGCTGGTCTGAAACGCAGAACATGACTACCTCGTAGGATGATAGAACCCCTGTAAGTGTTTGTTCGTCTACATAGAGAAGGTCATTAACCCTGCTTACACCAGTTATGTGGGCAGCATCTCTAATCGGCTTTAGGACGCCTCGGTGCTCTTTATCATAGACAATGAGCAGCGTTTCTCCCCCAACTATTCCAAGGCAGGTTTGGAGAAGTGTTAGTGCAGAGGAGTTTGTTTCGTCAACACTCAACCCAGTACACCCATACGCCTCGCGATGGACTCCGCTCTTGAGCGCGCTTCTCTCAAAATTTCTTCCATGTTGAGACGTGTAAGCCCGCCTCCCGAGACCACGAGTTCCCCGTTAACAACCACATCCACTACTCGCGGGGGGTCACAGTACACCATACCTTGAACCGGGTCTCCTAGGCTGAGGTAAGCGTTGCTAGCATCATAGAGTGCGAGGTCAGCGAGAGAGCCAACCTCGAGCCGTCCAGCGTTGAGCCCCAAGAGGTCAGCGGGGTACTCGGTGATGCTTCTAAGTGCGTCGCGAGCCGTGAATATGGATGGGTCGAGGCTTAGATCCTTTACTAATAGGGCGAGAAGTCCAGCCGCCCGCATGGGGTTTAAACTATTCGAGGAGTTGGCGTTATCGGTGGCCGCACAGTACCTAACGCCTAGACGAACAATTTCAGTAAGCCTACCGTACGCGTGTAGTCCCTTGCCTTTTTTGAGCTCCGTGGCTGGGCAGAGGGCTACACCTGCGCCTGTGGCTTTTAGAGAGTTCACCTCTGAGCTTGTTATATCGGTTGCGTGGGATATGATTGTGCGCCTTGTTAGGAAGCCTATCTTGACTAGGTGTTCTATTGGCCGCTCACCTGTTCTCTTAAGGCTTTGAATGACATCCTCGTGTCCTGAGGACTCGTGGGAGGTGATTGGTGTGTCGTAGCGCGCGGCGAGACGTGCTGCTTCGAAGTATAGCTCATCAGAGCATGTGTTTGAACCAATAACGGAGGCCATACCTCTCAGCCTTCCCCTACCAGAGTACTTCTTGAGGTGTTTTTCAACGTCCTCAAGACACTTCGCTGTGTCCTTTGAGAGAGTGCCCGATAGGTCACTAGCCCAAATCCCTACATAGAAGCGTATACCCGACCTAGAAACAGCCTTAGCGTCTGCATCTGGCCAGAGGTTGGCTGAATCAGCGCAACATGTTACACCGCAAAGCAGCATAAGTGCGTGGGATAGCAGTGTGCTCCAGTAGGCATCCTCCTCTGTTAGGGAGTGATAGTATGGTAGCGTGTATTCATTGAACCAGGGAATATGGGGGACTGTGTCTGGAATCATATTCATCCAGAGCGTTTCCTCCGTGTGTATGTGTGCGTTTATTAATCCGGGGAGCAGAAGTTTGCCTTCACCTTCGATTACTTCGCCACGCTTCGAGCCAAACGGAGGCGTATCCTGGGATATGAATTGGATACGTTCGTCCTCTACAAAGACGTTCACACGCGAAACCTTTCCATCCGAAGTGATAGCTAGTGGATTCCTAATGAGAAGCGTCAACCCAAGTCACAGACCTAGATAAGCAGCCCTAACCTCAGGGTTAGCGGCCACATCCACGGCAGCGCCGTGAATCGTAATCTTCCCATCCTCGAGCACGTAGGCGTAGTCGGAAATTTCGAGGGCGTCAGCCGCGTCCTGTTCAACCAGAACTATCGCGATGGAGCCCATGTCTCTGATTCTGAGTATCTGCTCAAAGATCTTTGAACGCATGAGAGGTGAAAGACCCACTGATGGCTCATCCAGCATAAGTAGTTTTGGGTGTGACATAAGTGACCGACCTATGGCCACCATCTGCTGTTCGCCTCCGGATAGGGTGCCTGCAAGCTGACTTCTTCTCTCTTTGAGTATGGGAAAGAGGGTGAAAACCTCCTCCAAGGTATCTCTGACATCTTGGGTATCATTCCTGGTGTAGGCTCCCTGTGTTAGGTTTTCGAGTACGCTGAGTGATGGGAATAACCTCCTTCGCTCAGGGCATAGCACCACGCCCTTCTTAACCCTCTCCCAAGCGGGAAGGTCGTTCAGCCTCTCGCCGTCGAAGAGTATGTCTCCACGCTTGGCTTGTAGTATACCCGCAAGTGTGAGTAGAAGTGTGGTTTTACCAGCCCCATTGGGTCCTATGACACATGTAACTTTGTTCTCCTCAGCCGCTAGGTTAACACCGAACAGAACCTGGGTGGACCCGTAGGAGGTTTCAATTCCCCTTGCTTCTAGCAATCCCAGAACTCCTCCCAAGAAACGCTTCAAGCACTCTTTCATCGTTCACAACTTCATCCGGTGTGCCAACCTTTATTACGGAGCCTTGGTCTAGGGCGATCACCCTACTAACCAGCTTCATAAGCTCTCTTACCCTGTGTTCTATTATCACGAATGAGACCCCCAGTGATGAGCGTTCACGTAGCGCCTCGCTTACAATCGAGATCTCTTCGGCGCTGAGGCAACCGAAGGGTTCATCCAACAACAGTAGAAGCAGGTCGAGGACTAATCCCTGCGCCACTCCCAGCCTTTTAAGCTCGCCATGTGTGAGTTTTGAGGCGAGATTGTCCGCCCGAGCTTCCAGTCCAACGATACGTAAGACTTCAAGCGCAGCGGCCTCCGGTGAGAGCCCATCGTGTTCTCGTCTCCGTCTTGAAAGGGCAGCTAAAGCAACGTTCTCGAGCACACTGAGGTTGAGGAATGGTTTAACAAGTTGAAATGTTCTGGCGAGACCTAGGCGAACAATGGCTGAGGGCCTCATGCCCGTGATGTCCACACCACGAAATATTACTTTGCCAGAATCGGGTTTTAATGAGCCAGACACCGTGTTGAAAAAAGTGGTTTTACCCGCCCCATTCGGTCCAATTATGCCTACGAATTCACCGGTGTTGATTTCGAAGCTCACACCGTTGAGGGCCGATATCCCCCCGAACCTCTTCTTTAAGTCTTTAACTATGAGTAGCTGGCTCAACGGTCACCCACCCCTCTTAATGTAGCCCCATATACCCTTCGGGAAGAAGAGTAATACTAGTAGAAGCAGGAGTGCTGCTATAAGTAGACGTGCATCTTGAATATAGTTTACGCGTAAAAGGTCAATTGAGCCCTCGAGAAGTATGGTTCCAATTATTGGCCCAACAATTGTTCCCATCCCTCCGAGCGCGCACATGAACACGGGTAGGGCGGAGAAGAGGAGGCCGAAGTCAGTGGGGGAGGCTACACCATTAGAGAACACGTATACTGCGCCAATCATACCAGCGAACAGGTTTGAAAGAGCGAAGGCGACCATCTTAAACTTCGAGGTGTTTATACCCAGGGATTCCGCTGCTACCTCATTCTCCCTAATGGATTTCAACACTAGGCCGAGCCTCGAGTTGGCCACAGCGAAGAAAGTCACCGCGGCCACAGCGAAGATTACAAGTGATGCATTATAGATATAGTAGGTGTTGTTGACTAGCGCATTAACCCCGAATATGCTACCATCCTCCGTTAAAGCGTAATTTAGGAAGTCGGCTGTTGCGAGAGGTATAAGAAGGGTTACCATTATGAAGAAGTGGCCGCGTAGTCTTAGGCTCGTGGCTCCAGTGAGCAGGCCGTCAACCACGCCTCCCCCACCCATTCCTCCACGCCTACCCCCCATTTCACCTCCAAGTATCCCGGCGAGAACACCTGTTGCGGCCACGGTGCCCACCTCGGCGGCCACGTTCGCGGCCACAACCGTGGTTCTAGCGGATACGGGTACAAGCCAGTATGGAACCATAGTCAAACTCATCTCTTCCAATGTGGAGGACTCCTGAAGGTGTCTGTGGATTATTCCCCTATCCATCACTTGATGGATCAAGCCGAGCACCCTATCCTTGTCTGTGAATGTTGGAAGAAACATCGTGTGCTTCTGTATGCTACGCCAACCCTCAGGTGAGAGTGATACGCTTGAGCCACAGTATTCACACGTGATCACCATCTCGCCGAACTTCGGGGTGATGGGGGCACCACAACTAGGGCATTTGAGCTCTTTCACGTCGGCGCCAGCCAAGACGGGCTGAGCGGGGCTGGATACACTCTGAGCCGGTCCCCCACTTGCGGAAGGAGCGGGCTGGGTGGATGTGAAGCCAACCTTGGCTCCACACTTATAGCAGAAGGCGGCATCATCTGGGAGCTGGGTGCCACACTTTATACAGTACAATTCAGGCTCCCCCGACGGGTTTACCACAGTTGGGACAGAACTTCACGTCGGGTGATAGCTGTGTGCCGCACTCGGGGCAGAACTTTGGCCGCGTAGCTGACCCGGCTGGCTGCTGGGTCTGGGGTTGTACTAGCTTCGCACCACACTCGGGGCAGAACTTGCTTGTCTGAGGTATACTGGCACCACAGCTTGGGCAAACACGTGTTTGCGCCTGCGCAGCCATTCCCTGAGCCATCTGGCTCGCCATGGTGTAGCCCACTCCGAGCCCCGCGCCCAGCCCAGCGGTTGCGCCAGCGGCACCCGAGGGGTTCTTCGCGGCGTCCACCACCGCTTGACCCACCTGGTACTGCATGTAGTTTACGCCGAGAACTGACATCTCAGACCTTGTGTCTATAGCGTGCTGGACTTCTTCTGGTAGGTTTATGGTTAGACCCGATATCTTATTTATCTCAACACCGTACTGTCCTAGGTTGTCGGGTGCTAATGCGAGCACCATTTGCTCGATGTTGGTGAGGTTGGCTGCTAGGTCTGTTACTTTGAGGCCCTGCTGCTTCATTTTACCCAGCGCTGTGTACACCAGAATCACAAGCTGCTCGCGTATCCTCCCTTCAACCTCCTCCGAGGTAGCCGCGTTAAAGGTGCCCACAAACTGGTTTATAAATAACTCGGGTGAGGACACCCTCCACCGGTACTCGCCGTAGACACGGAGGTTAACGATGCCAAACACTGGGTCCAAAAACTGGTACGGCTGAGTGCTCCCGAACTTCCCATCAAGATACCTCTTTTGAAGATAGTACACCTCCGCCTCCTGCTGCACACCGGTCAAGAATTTCAGTAGGGAGCCAACTATGGGTGCGTTGATATCTGTTAGAGCGTACCTGTTAGGCTGGTCGAAGTATGTGAGCACCTTACCATCCCTATAGAACACAGCTACCTCATCCTCCCGCACCACTATGTTATCATTGAGCCTTATGTTGCGTGGCACCTTCCACATCACATTATCGCGTTTAAACTCATCCTCCCAAACAATCGTCGTGGAACCGAACACACTCCCCCCCGAGGATGAGATGGGGTTATTATCCTGCTTTCTGCCAAACAATCTTATTACGAACCTTGAACTAGTATCCCCTCAACCGCTTCAAGCCTGGTGGACCACTTTGCGCGGGCATCGGATATCATCTTGGCCAACTCGGATAGTCCTCCGAGGAGTGTGGATGAGGAGGCGGGGTCATAGGTTGAGTCAAGCTTCCCCGCAGCAGCCTCAAGGTTCACAACCGCGGAGACGAAGAAGTAATCATAGCTGTACAGCTCCTCAAGCTTGGATTGGTCTATTTTTATCGGCGCCACGAACCCGGAGTAACCCTGCTGAGCGTGTCTCACCTCACCGCTAAGCGCCTGCAACTGGGATATCGCTGAGCCAACCTGGCCTAGCGACGAGTAATCCCCCAGCGCCCACAACCTTCCTCCTCAGGGATTCCAAGCTCGCCCTAGCACGGTCAAGCCTGTCCGCCATCTGGTTCCGAAGCAATTCATCCGCCACGCGAACATCCTCACGCTGCCTATAACCCCTAAGACCAGGAATCAAAAGCTCGAGCTTCTTAAAGTTATCCCGGCTCTCCTCCACCTTACCCTTGATATCAGGGTTCTCAGTGGACATGTCTCAAAGCACACGCCAGAAATCACGAAAAAGCCTATAAAGATTCCTATAACCCACCCAGTCATCGAGCGTGAAGCTTCCCGCCTCAACGCCTCACCGAGCGCAGCATTCGACCAAAACCCCTTAACCCGAGAGACTCCACACACAACCAATTCTTCGGCGCCCGTTCTTATCCTTAATTAAATCTGCACAAAATTTTAGATATTGGTCAGATAAGACCACTTCCTAGGGCTGCTGGGTGGTGTTGTTCTCAAACCCTTGTGTCCGCTCAGTGTATTGGCTTCCCTCCTTCAGTAGGGCTATCATAGAGGGGAAGTAGAAGGTTCTAATTATGAAAGTATCTAGTAGTAGTGATATTATAAATGCGAGCCCAAGTTGCCTCAAGAATGATATTGGTGCAAGAGCTAGAGAGCCCAAGGAGACGGCTAGTATTATTCCTAGGGAGGTGACAATGGAGGCTGAACCAGACATGCCTCTTAGAATGCCCTCCACGAATCCCTCGCTTTGCTGATATTCTCTGACCCTGCTGATTATGAACACGGTGTAATCATTACCAAGAGACATGAGTATTATATAGAGTATGAGGGGGATTAGGTATAATAGCTGCTCGTGGAAGATTCTTGTAACTATTAGATAGAGTAGCGACGTGGTCCATGTGATGCTTATAAACACTCCGCTCAAAGCAATTAGGGGGTATTTTAGTGAGCGGAAGGATACACCTATTATTATGGCTATAGCAAGCACTATGAGTATTTCCAACTCGGTGTATACGACAGCGTTATACTCTTGCTGGTCTATTACAGAGGATGTAAGTCCCCCTACGAGTAGTGAGTGGTTGTTGCGCAGAGATTTGATAACCGATATTGCTTGGGGGCTATAAGGCGAGTAGTCAAGGTAGAATAAGTAGTAAGCGTGTAGGCCATGGTCGAACACAAAGCTTTTTGCAAGCTGTGTTAGCGTCGAAGACGTATTCGCTGGGTCTGGCCCCAAAACCTTTACTACACCAGGCGTTGAAGCTATCCTGGAATAATAGGAGGATAGCTGGTTAATTGCGTTGGAAGTGAGGCTACCATTAGATGAGTATACTTGGCCCGTTAGGTTGACTATTACAAAGTTTGGGTAGAGTAGATTGGCTCCAAATGATTTTTCAATGGTGTTGAGAGCCTTAACACTCTGTAGACCAGAGGGTAGCCCCTCGTTGAAGTTATAGCTGGTTGGTAGGGTGAAAAAGGCATAAAAAGCCGGTAAAGCAACCGCAAGTATGACCCCAACTATTATTGCCCTTTTTGCAACACTCAGTCTTGCAGCAGCGTAGAACTTTGACCCACGGTAATTGTCAGCCGACCTTCTGATTGTGTTCTTAGTGAATATGCGTGGGCCTATTACCGCGGTTATTGCTGGAAGAAGTGTGAGCTCTGCTGTAACGGTGAGCATCACGCCTAGGAAGAGCACTGGTCCCCAACTTCTGAGGTCTGAGATGAAGCCGAATGTGCCCAAGCTTGCGGCTACAGTTAGGCCACTTATCAATATTGCCCTTCCACTCATCGTCGTAGCCTTTGTGAGCGCTTCAGATGCATCAATACCCCTTCTAAGCTCCTCCCTGTAGCGGTGGAGTAGGAATACCAGATAGTCTGTTGAGACGCCGAGAAGCACAGCCGTTAGTGTATATGTAACTATGAAGTTGACGTGCAGGATAAGTATTCCAGTTATGTATATGCTAACGTAGCCTAGAAGTGTTGAAACTGAAACTACGAGTAACGCTATTAGGGGTGCTATGTATGATCTTAGTGTTATTGCTACAGCTATTGCTAAGAATATGAATGTGAACGCGAAAACCGCCCCAGCTCCAGCCGTCGCCCTCTGAGTGTCGTAAGCTATGGCTCCATCCCCCGTTAGTTGAGCCTTACCACCAAAGTATTTCTGAGCTAAGTCTCTGATGCTTGGGGTTGCAAGTTGGGATGGTGTTGTATCACCCTTTCCAACATAACCACTTGGGACACCGAAGTATATCTGCACCAAGTATACTGTGTGGTTCGCGTTTACCAGTCCACCTGTGATGAAGGATGGCGCCCCTAGGAGGCCGTAGTGGGTAACATAGTTGAACCCGGGGTCACCGGGTCTCAGCGTGGCTAGGATAAGCTTTTGGTTCACGGGGAAAAATGTTCTATTGATGAAAACCGAGAACCCTTTAAGCGTGTTGTTGTAATTGGTCACGTTGAGGTATTTTAGGGCTGCATAATAGTAGGGATTATTCAATCCAAGCGTGTAAACAGCTATTTTGATTGAGTTTTGAACTATTAGAGCGGGTGGTGCCCCTGCATCTGTGGTTAGCGATGCATTGAGCGCTCGGGCAAACGCGTATTCATACGGCGTAGCAGTATAGTTTGCTAGGCTTAGGGCTTGGCTCACAGATTTATAACCACTCTTAGCCCACTCATAAAGGAATTCGGATGGAAAAGAATAGATTGCTGTTGAAGCGTTGCTAAAATTGTTATATGACTGCCTGAGGAGTTGAGTCTTATTAGCTAGGAGGCTGTCAATAAAGTCTGCATACTCTGAGAAGGCGCTCACACTTATAGTTAGGTTTTGTATACCCTGGTCTCTTAGTGCCGCTTGGAATTGTAAGGTATTGTTGGCAACCCACGATTCGTTTACATCCTGCGGTCTTGTTATCACCAAAACCAGTGATTCGTTTTGTGGGTGGGTTGAGCCCAGCAGTGCCTGAGCCCTAGCTGACTCTGAATGTGAGAGGGCGGAGCTGGATGTGGAGTAGCTAATATAGTTTGAGTAGTGAAGAATAGCAGGCATTGAGGCTACTATTATAACTATCCATAGGGCTATTACTAGCCATTTTCGTCTACCCACATCCATTCTACGCCTAACTCCACACTACATGTTGGGGGGCAGGATAACTGAGTCTATTACGTGTATTACACCGTTTGTGGCCTCTATGTCTGTAGCTATCACTTTTGCGTTATTCACGTAAAGAACCTTTGTGAAGAGACCTTCAAGCTTGAGCTCTACCGGTGATCCCTGAAGGGTGGGTACTCTAGCTGGCTTCTGTGTGGTGGCTAGCTGTATGGCTTGTGCCGACATTACCTTACCGCTGATCACGTGATACGTTAATACTGACTTGAGCTTTGGTAGATCTTTGAGTAGTCCTTCAACGGTACCCGCTGGCAGCTTTGAGAACGCTTCATCGTTGGGTGCAAACACTGTGAATGGTCCGGGTGACTTCAGCGCATCAACTAGGCCTGCCGCCTGAACGGCCGAGACCAATGTCTTAAAACTTCCCGCTTCCATTGCGGTTTCTACTATATCTTTCATATAGGTCAACTATTGTACACTTTAGGGGTTTTTAAGTGTAATTAAACATGTATATTTCGATATATTCACTGCTATGAGGTAAAACCCAAACATTAGAACGGCTTATATTATCCGTATGTGAAAAATAGTCGATATACTTGAAAAAACAGCAGCCGACAATCAGCTTCAGTGGACGAATGGGTTTACTACCCCTTTACATATTAAACACTCTCTCGAAGGGTGCACTCTCAGGGTACGATATAATGAGGGAGCTCAACACACTCACAGAGGGAGCCTGGCGGCCCGGTTCGGGCTCAATATATCCAGTACTGAAAAGTTTGGAAAAGAAGGGTCTACTAAAGGTCACGGGCCGCGGATTAAGGGGAAAGAGGATATACACTATAACACCCACTGGTATTAAGGCATTGAAACAAGCGAAGAAGGCTTACGACGAGTTCTCGGTGCAAAGATGGCACATGATCAGGGGGGTAATGATGACACTTGTAGAGCCACCATCACTAGCCAGAATGCTCAACGAAGCAATAGAAATGCAGCCAAAGGCTTGGGAGAGGGTGCTCGCATCTCAACAAATAACCAAGGAGGAGAAAATCTTCTTGTTAAAACAACACCTCCTCATGCTAGACAGACACCACGAATGGGTTACACAAAAGATCCGTGAACTCGAACAAAAAACACACAGCAAATAGTGCTCAGAAACTTCATACAATATATCGAATTGTGGCTTCCAATAACCAAAAATAAGAGCAAGCGGCTCATAAACATCTAATAGCATTCAAATAGAACATTCATAGGAATTTAGTATCCGCCCTCAACGACCCATAGTGGGGAAGAGGTGAACCTTGGTTATGGGTCTTAGAGCCAGTATGATTATATCAGCTTCGCTGACTATCCTTGCCGAGGCCTTCGTAGTGTTATTAATACTTTCCCTCATACGCCTACCGCTAATCGACTTCTTGTTTATCCTAGGATTGTTCTGGCTTTTCCAGTGGCTCGTGGGGCCCATATTAATAGCCAGGAACTGCCGCGAAATACCACTGGGGGACGAAGCGTATGGGTGGCTACACCAAGTGGTCGATGTCTTGTCGCGTAAGGCTGGAATCCAAAAACCCAAGGTATACTTAAGCGATGAAAGGTTTCCAAACGCCTTTGCCTTCGGAAACGCCTTTAAAAGGGGTATCGCTTTCACCACACCACTTCTTCAAATACTCACACCTGAGGAGCTGATGGCAGTGGCAGGCCACGAGCTCGGCCATCTCCGGCACTACGACACCGAGGTTGGAACAACCCTAGGGCTTATACCCAACCTTCTGAACTGGGTTGACTCAAGCATGATAGCAGTGGGCTCAACATGGCTTGGGCTTATAGTCACAGACTTCGACCTCGCGCTGGCTTTTACACTACCCATACTAGGTTGGATTATAAAGTTTCCAAAACCTCGCCTTTTAAGACGGGGATTCTAAAAGTATAAATACACGCGGAGAAAATACTCGGTAATGCGTGTAAGAGCGTACAGGTTCAGAGCGTACTCTTCGAAGACGACGGCGGGGGTGTTGAAGACCCAGCTTGAAGCAGCGTGCAAGCTTTACAACACGCTCTTACACGCGGAGCAAGAAGAATATGAGAAGAACAAGCACTCAATGAATAAAACCGAACTGAGACAACTCGCTTTGGATTTGAGGAAGCGGAACCCTGAGTTTCAGGCGCTACACTCTCAGGTTACCCAACAGGTTGCTGATAGGTTCTACCAGGCACGGCAGAGGTTCTTCGACGGCCTCGCGAATAAACCAAAGAAAAAGAAGCCGTACAAGTTTCTTTCTTTGGTGTACCCTCAATCTGGCTGGAGGCTTTCTAACACGAGGGATGCCGGACAAGGCAAAAACAAAAAGAAGAAAGCTCGGCTCTACCTGAGCAAAATCGGCTTCTTCACTTTAATTCTGCATAGGGTGTTCCCAGAGAGCCAAGTGTCTCAGGTGTGCGTCAAACTCTACCCCTCTGGTAGAATCCACGTGATATTCCTAGTGGAGGAGCCTGAGAGCCAAGAGCAGCATTCATTGGGGGAGGGGGAGCCCGTGGAGGCTGTGGGTGTTGACCTGGGGATAGTGAGGCTCGCCACACTCTCAGATGGGCGCTACTTGGAAAACCCGAAACCGCTTGAGCGCTCCCTTGATAGAGTCAGGTTGCTGCAGAGGACGCTGTCTAGGAAGAGGTTTCTCTCGAATAACTGGCTAAAAACAAAGACAAGACTCGCAAAGCAGCACGAGCGTGTTAAGGATTTCAGGCGTGACCTGTTCTTTAAACTCGGGGCGCTACTCGCACTGGAGTACGACCTCTTAGTGCTAGAGGACTTGGATGTCCGAAATTTGGTTCAAAAAGGCGAAACCAAAAAGAGGAGGCTTCGGCTCCACGACTCCTCGTTCTCAGAGCTCAGAGCGGTGCTGGAGTGGGAGTTTCGAAAAAGAGGGAAACTTGTTTTACCTGTGCCAGCGTTCAACACTTCACGTGAGTGTTTCCTGTGCGGTGGGATCAACAAGGGTTTGACTTTGGAAGACCGAGTGTTTCACTGCCCCCACTGCGGTTTCACCTTGGACCGCGACCTTAACGCTTCTCTGGTTCTTTTGAAGAGGTCAGGGTGGGTGCCACCCAGTGTGCCTGCGGTTGAGCTTCACCCAATACCTCCCCTACCAGCCCTAGGGTTGGTGGGGAGGCAAGGTGGAGCGATGAGGCAGGAAGCTCCGCCATTTATGGCGGGGTAGCTCACACTCAAACCCTGCACTAACCTAACTCTAAAACAGCTCTAAAGCATGTACAAATTAACCAGACATCTTTGCTCTATATTATCGAGGATACACAACCTACTCCCACAGTGTATCCAGTCATAACAAGGCTTGTTTTTTATTATCTTTTCAGTATTAGGCGCTTAGACGCTGCCATGCATCTGAAATTTAGGGGTGTGAACCACGTCTTTAGATGAGTTTTAAGATTCGGCTTGGAAGATTGAGAGGTCGAAACCTTTCTTTGAATCCCACACCTTCTTTGCGTCACGGATTAACCTGCTCCTTGCTGCCTCCTCACTACTCATCACAACTATATCCACGGGGCCCCTAACGTATTTGGAAACCTTTTCTAATAGCTCTATTTTTGTGGCGTCAAGCTTTTGGAATACAAGTGCCAAGTCTAGATCGCTAGTATCAAGGTAGTTTCCTCTCGCTCTACTGCCAAAAACGTAGACTTCCAGAAGGGGGAACTCGCCTGTGACTTTCTCGACTACCTCTTTTACTAGCTCCCCCATTTTTCTCTGACTCTCTAGTGCAGATTTAGCCTTGACCATTCCAACACCTCCTTACATTTATCCAAGATTTCCTTGGCCTTAGTCTGCGTGTAAGCCCTAGCGGGAATACCGTTCGCAGCGTCTGGGTACCTTGTAATCACATAGTGTGGATTAACTTCTTGTATTGCTAACCTAATATTTTCAGGTATACTTATACCCGTCTCCGACTCCAACATGTCGGCCAGCTCTGGCAGTGAGTGGATTTTACCCGGGTCTTTTCCATGTTTCAATAAGATTGATTTAAGAGCCTTTTCGATGGCTTGATGTGAGAAGAAAACGCTTGCATAGTATACTCCCTGATTAATTAGTATCCTAGCGGTCTTGAAGTCTTCATCCGCCTGCTCCATCCACCGCAAATAATCTTCCATTGCCCAACCACACCACGATTAAGGAGAGTAATAAATCCATTACATATTGAACACCCAGCTATAAAGAAAACCAGTTAAGAAAGGGGGTCGACCACTATAAACCCAGTCGTCCCGACACCGCAACAAATACAGTAACACATTTCCCGAGTTCCTTCTCTATAAATGCGTTTCATTCAAGATCCCACTATATCAAGATATCCGCTTTCTAGGCTTGTCTACCCTACCTATACGCTTCCTTATCCAGGCACCATTTAGAATCTGAATCCACCCAAATGTTGGATACTATTAGGAGTATAATACAAGCCAAGTGTAATGACAGCTTTTAAAACAAGGTATTAGTCTTAGATTGATTCTTAGTCAGCGCACAAATATATTTAGTTTGAGTTTACACTTTGCCTAAACAGTGTCGAGTACAAATAGGCTGTGTAAACTAGAAAGCAGAGGCCATGCACTCATTCCGTGTTTGGCTAGGAGCTTGTGTAAGTGTAGTATCTGTTAGACGTTGGTGCGCCCTGTATCCGTTTGGTGCGAAGCGGAGTTGTGCGTGTCCAAAGCAACACCGCGGCCTTCACTTCTTTTTGTCGAATCTGAGCTCCGAGAACTCGTAGTACCTCATGCATGGCATACAGTAAAATCTTCCCCGCAAGTATATGCTCAACTTATTAGTTGCCATTCGACGCACACCTGTGGTTTTCATAGCACGACGCGCAGAACACCTTATCGCAGCCATCACAGTAGTATATCTCTCTGCAGATAGTCACATCGTCGGACCTACCCGCAAGCAACCAACCACATGCCGCACACCTCTCCTCGAACACACCCTTCAAAGCTGACAAGTTAACCACCGACAGCGCCCAGAGGGTTGACGCACATCTCCCACCAACGGGTGTCTCCCTGTGAACCAGCATGTTTGAGCCGCATGTGATGATCCACACGTTCCACAGAGCTCTTACTTACCCTTGGAGCTTTTGAGCGGCTTCCCCATGCTATCATACCCGCACCGCGGGCGCCCCGCCGAAGTCTGCCTACAATTATAAGTGTTGAAATGAGAGTCAAAAACGCTCCGAGACCCAACACTTCCCCCGCTATAGGGTAAACCGGCTTGTCTCGTCCCACCCAAGGCGTTACCCCCATCGAACCCAGATTCGTTGAGGTTGAACCACTCCTCGAGTATGGGAGCGCATCAAAGGGGATTTGGGGTGGCACTGGGAACACACTCGAGTTGTTTAACACGATGGGCGGTCTGCTCTGTTGGAAGTAGAACACGTCGAGCGGGATGTTTGACTCGCCCACGCATCGGTTAAGCGGTGGGAGACCCCAATTGTAATCTATGAACGCGAGGAGGCTGCAGTGATTGAGTAGAGTATGAGAGACATAGCCCTCTTTGGTGTATGCGGACACCACAATGAATGGAACCCTGAAGCCGAGCAGCGAACCGTCCAACGTGGTGGGTGGGATACTGTCATAATAGCCCCCGCCCTCATCGTAGGTGATGAACACAACAGTGTTACTCCAATACCTGCTCTCCATTACGTGGTCAACCACCCCCATCAACCACAGCTCACCGGCTGTAACGTTATAAGGGGGATGCTGGTCGAATTCTGATTCACCCCCACCAACCGGCATAACCCATGACACAGGAGGGAGCGTCCCATTTGACAATTCCCTTTCAAAATCTGCGACGCCACCAACATTGAGGGATTTAGCCCCATACAAATAGTTGAGCGGGTAGGGGGTCCCGTCATATCCCTGAACATAATAACCCCAGCTCACACCATAGTTGTCGAGCTCGGCGAATATCGTCTGGTTAAAGGGGATATAGGGTGGGGGCCCGTAGTCCCCGCTCACAGGCGTATACCCAGCCAAGCTCATAAGCCTGTTAGGGGTTGTGGGCCCCATATACGCCGAAAAGTACTCGTCACCTATTGCGAAGAGCTCAGCCAAATCCCACTCGAGCGCCAGCTGCTTAGATGTATAGTAGGTCATAGCCTGCACCCCCGAATTGGCTCGGAAGCCATCCATTTTACCCTGGTCCCAATCTCTAAGGTAGGTTTGCCTACCCTCAACTGGGTCGGGGGTAGAGTACCCCTGGACGGGTGTAAGGTTTAAGCCGACCGTGAGTCCTAGGAGGTTACTGGGCTTCTCTATTGCTCGGGCTATTGGGTTATTCACAGTGTTGTTATCTAGCGGGTAGACGCCGAATATGTTATCGAAGCTGTGATTCTCCATCATTATTATCACCGCGTGTTTGAAGGGTGTCCGGGTATATGGTGTGGTTTGCGGTGTTGATCCCGTAGCTATGAATATGAGTAGGAGTATGCCCAGCGTTGGCCTGTTTTTAACCCACGTATGGTATCCCTCTCCCATATCCGTGTGTTGCTGCGTAAACAGTTATGATCAGCGCTGAGACTAATAGTATAAGGGTGATGCGGTCTGCTCTGGTATAGTGTAGGGGTTTTGCATACGTCCTCTTGGGGTAGGCTCTGAACGCGCGTGTGTCCGCTGATATGGCTGTATTCTTCGCACCTCTTAGCAGGAATACTAGGACTGGCACTATGCTTGAGATCAGCGCCTCTACGTAGTATATGGGCCTGATAAGTGGGTGGGCGCGGCTTCCAAGCCCCCTAACAAACTGGGCCTTCATCGATGTGTCAATCGCCTCGAAAATCCTAGGGACACTCCGCATAGCTACCACAAGTGAAAAAGTGACTGGAATCGGCAACCCGAACTTGCTGAGCGCCCTGATCACACCTGAAGGCGTGGTTGTTAGCACGAGGATTAGTGAGGCTAACGCTATTGATGTAAAGCGCATCGATATCTGCAGGCTATATATGATGGATTCAAGTGTGAGTGTATGTTGGAACCCCATATATGAGAAATACCCTGGCCACACCCACACCGTATGGAGAGCTTTAACATGCATAGCCTCCTGCAGCGTGAGCGTCGTGGTGTAGGGGGCGAACCCTTGGACAGTCGCCACCACCGTAGATGTTGTGAGTAGAAGGGCGAAAACAAACTTTCGCAACCCGTTGTTGAGTGTTAGAAAGCTTAGTGCTAGGATAGCGGTGAGTAGACCGCCTATCCACCATATAGATATCGCGCTTATAGTGGTCACACAGAGCCCTAGCACGATTTTCGTGACGGGGTTCAACTGATAGTATAAACTCCTCCCCTTCTCGAAGCGTGTGATCTCAACGAAACCCGTGAGGCCTATGAGGCCGAATATGATACCAAGAGGTGTTGTGTATCCAACCAATACGAAAAGCCAGCTAAGCAGGTTATCGACAAGCTGGCCAAGAATCAATGTTCACCCAGCCTCCGCCAGAGGTCAAACTCTGTGGGTGGGGGCACACCGTAATCCTGCGAATTTTCAAAAACCTTCTCAGGTGAACCCTCCAGCACAATCCTCCCCTCCGAGAGTATAGCGAGCCTATCGCAGTGCCTATATGCGAAGCGGGAATCATGTGTTACCACTATGAATGAATACCCCAACCCAGCGAGCTTAGAAAGCTCCCTGCCAAGCGCCTCCCTGTGCGCGAAGTCCTGACCACTAGTGGGCTCATCTAGTAGTGCCACTTTTACACCTGCGGCTAACGCGGAGCCTAAGGCTACTCTGCGCCTCTGTCCAAAGCTGAGTGCGAGGGGATCAGAGGATGAGTACTCTTCTAGGGAGAGTATACTCATGAGTTCGTTCACCCTATCCCGCCAATCCTTAAGCCCCCGCTTCTTGGGTGAGTAGGATAACTCATCCATAACCGACTTCGAGACGAGTGTGAGGTCAAAGTTCTGGGGTACGTAGGTGATATACTTACCCCTTTCGAATACGTTCCCCCTGCTCAAATCAACGCCGCACACACTGAGGTGCACATCGCTTTGAAGCTTCCTGTCGAGCACCCCCATCAGAGCCTTCAGCAGAGTGGATTTCCCCGCACCATTACGACCCATGACACCTAGAATATGACCACTTCCCAAGGATATCTCCGCATCGAGTAGTTCCCTTTCGCCGCTGAAGACTCTGAGATGGGCTTCCAATATTGTTTGGGTGTATTTTCGCCTCATCTTTTGGTGGATGGGTACCCCCCGCTTCCTTATCTCATCGGCGAGCTGCTGTACGTCAGTAGTGTTCAGGCCTAGCATCTTCGCATACTCGTAGCTCTCCGGGATTTCGACCCCATAGTGGGTGAAGACATCTACCTTGTCAAGCAGCGTTGATGCGGGTGTATCCACAACTATCCTACCATTATCCATGAGTATCACTCTGTCCGCGAAGGGGAGCACCCGCTCAACCTTGTGCTCCACTATGATGACACTTTTACCCTTCAACGAGCGTATAAAGTCAAGGAGTACGGCTGTTCCTTCTGGGTCAACGTTACTAGTAGGCTCATCGAAAATCAACACTTGGGGGGTCATTGCGAGTATAGCGGCGGCTGCAACCCTCTGCAGCTCACCCCCAGAAAGGGTGTAGGTCTCCCTACCAAGGAGGTGGCCGATGCCCACCGAGCTTATGGCTTGGCTGACGCGTCGGTTCACCTCATCTGGGGGCAAGCAGAGGTTTTCAGGGCCAAACGCGACCTCCTCCTCAACATCGTAGTTTAACACCTGGGTCTCAGGGTCCTGTAGAAGGGTTCCAACAACAGTTGACAGGATATGCAGGGGGGTCTTACTCACCGCTAGACCACGAACGTAGACTTCACCCGAATGGGTGGAGGGGTCAAGGTTGGAGTCACCTGGAAAAAGGTGTGGTATAACGCCGTTAATACAGTTGACGAGTGTTGATTTACCCGACCCAGACTTCCCAGTCACTAGGACAACCTCACCCTCCCCGATCACCAGCTCGTCAATAACCAAGGCGGGCTCACCTCGACCAGGATACATGTGTACAAGTCCCTTCACTACCACAGCGGGCTCAATCATCGATGCCCTTTGACGGCGCTCAACCACCACGTGAGCCATGCGTGCTATATCACCCGTGACACCCGAAGCGCCACCAACCCCGAGAGGGCTCCAACAAATGTGTCCAGCGGTATGAATGTCGCTATGTTAAACATTATTCTACCCCAGTCGACCACACCCCCATACAGGAATGGGTTAAAGAATCCCCCGTAGAAGAGTGGGTCTGGGAAGGCCATTAGGAAGCCGAGGATTGCACCCTCAATCACTGCCAGCGTAGCCGGAGAGAGATAGGGTTTACCCCCCATATTTGGGGATATGGTTTGGGCGCCCACGGTAACAGGGCCAACTTTTCGATTCACCTTTTGGCCCACTTGTTCCGTGATGCCTACACCGAAGATCTTTCCACCTGTGAAAGCTATCAACAGGTCTATGAAGAGGCCGTAAGTCAAGCACTCATATATGAAGTACATGGGTTCGCCTCCGTAGCCGTAGTGGAACTGGTCGGATAGTAGATTAAAAACAAACATTGTTAGCATCCCCGCTCCCACCTTGCGAACCAATGCGGCCGCTATGAGTAGTATGAATAGGCGACCGTAGAAACCAATATCAATGAAGCTCGGCGTCTTGATAAGCGAACCCACGTTGAACTCCCACACCATCGCGAGCGCTCCGCCAACCGCGATATACACTAGGTCAAGTGTGCTGAACTTCCTAAGACCGCCGCCACGTCTTCCAAGGTAGATGGCTATAGCTGAAGCCGCTAAAAAGTAAACTGCAACTATCTCCCAGGGTATCTCCCCAGGCACATTCGTATAACCACCGATCTGGTTGAAACCCATAACTCATCAAGCAAGTAAAGCCCAATCTACTATAAAGATTTCCTCTATATTATATAAAATATATATAATCTATATAGATGGTAACTGTTCCTGCCAAGCCAAAGTTTAACGATTCGAACCACAACCTTAAGGCTAAACACTGTTTTTGGTTCTACACCAAGTAACAACAGGCTCGACAGGCCTACAAGCAAGCCTAAACAGTAAAGATCAATTACGACCCAAGTAAACTTTTCGTAACAGGAAAGGTTAACCCTATATCGATTGATTCTTACGTCAAGCGTTACGTTCACTATTTGAAGACACCCCGAAAACAATTCTCCACAACTGCGGACCACGCTCACAACATCCTAAGCAAGACACCAGTAGACACCATCATCCCTCCAGGATTCAGGTTTATCATTTTCTCCAACCGGATTTGGCGAAAGCCGCAAAAAGGACTCCTAACACGCCGAAAAACAGGATTATGGCGCTTAGTAAGAGTAGTAAAACGAAGATTATGGCGTCGGCTACAACTGCGCCGAGTACTGATTGATGTGATAACAAAAGATAAATCCTGTATACACCCCCGAGGTCAAGACCCATGAGCACTAGACTTATAACCGCTACAACAACGCGCCATTTTTCGAACATCTTTTCAGTTTTCCCAGCCCAATAAAGCTTTAAACTTTATAAGGATTTCAAAACCTCGCCCTCCACTGTAGACCCAAAACTCAAGTGTGGGGCACAATCAGCATCAAACGCGAATTTTTTGGTCTACCGCTCAGGGCGGGGCAACTCATAAGTGTGACAACAACGCTGTGAGTGTTTTGTGGCCCAGTAACGATGAGCTCTGATACCCCTCTGCGGCTTACACTTAGCAATTATTATTATGTTTTGAATTAGTCCACTCGATTACTACACCAGCGAGCACCGGAATAACCACGTTATTATGTTTTAATTAGCCCACCTTGGAGAAGGTATACTCCTGCTTTCGAAATATTTAATATAAGGCGGATTGGAGATAATTCAATGGAGCCATTTCTTTTTAAAAAATACGATGAGGTTATCGGTGAAGCCCATGATGTGGATAGTCTCAAGCAGGAGTTGCGGAGGCTTAAAGTAGAGAATCCCCAGGCCGCTGAGTACCACTTGAGGGAGGGGCACATCGTTAACTGGTTAAACTATATCGGTGAGACGGCGTTAGCGGAGAAACTAAGAGGTGTATCCGATATCGACACTGCGATAAGTATTATGGAGGGTGAGCGGAAAGGTTTAGAGACAAAGGAGCAGGTTCCGCTGGGTACACAGGTGTCCAACAAGATGCGGAAGCGGAGACGAACACGTGGCGGTAAGCTATCCTAGACGGGTCTCCTTGCCACTGGAAATCCCACTTTAAACCCCTAAAATCCCATGATGAGTGGCGATTTTGTATATTACTAGACGCGGCTTAATGGATTTTAGTTAAGGTTCTATGTGGTCAGACCCTACGGGAACGTAGATATTTTTATGCTAAACAGGTTGGGAAAACGCAGTATATTGATGCATGTGTTGGGGCTGGGTGTTTACTTGTATATGACTTGATACCCTCTTGCTTCTTCGACTATTTCTTTGTATTGAGTATTTGGTGGATTTTGTCTTTTATCTGGCGGGCTACTTGTTCTGCGTCCTCTTCGCTTTGGTACTTGGTGCGTGGCCAGAAGAATCCTTTGAGACCGTCCCCATGTCTTCGTGGTACCACGTGTACGTGGAGGTGTGGTACACTCTGGCTCACCCGGTTATTTATGGCTACGAATGAGCCGTCTGAACCAATCGCCGCCTCTACGGCTCTAGCCACTAACTGGACGTCGGCGAAGAATGGTCCTATGGTTTCCCGTGGTAGGTCTTGGAGAGTCTCATAGTGGTTTAGGGGTACTATAAGTGTATGACCTAGGAATAGGGGTTTATTGTCGAGGAAGGCTAGGGAATAATCATCCCTGAATACTTGGTGTGCTTCACGTTTGCCTTGAATGATTTCGCAGAATGTGCACACACGTCGGCTTTTTGATTCAAAGTTGAAGATTGTACGCCAGTTGCTCGAGGTGTCTTCCACCATAAGTCTAGTTTAGGTGTACAAATATATAGTGTGCGTCTGGCAACAGTGGTGGATAATGGTTTCTGGCCACTCATTGGGTGTTTAGGGTTTTCACCACTCTTTCATATGTCTTAACTATGTCTGTGCGCGTTATTATACCTAGAAGCCTACCGTCCTCTTTCGAGGTGACTGGAAGCCGGCCCACCCCGTTCAGCGTCATCTTCTCTAAGGCGTCAAAGAGAGTTTCACCGGGATTGACAGTCAACACGCGCTTGGTCATTACTAAGTCAACCCTAGTCTGAGCCATTTTATCCCTAGGCACCCTCATAAGGTCGCTCAGGGTGACTATACCCACTAGGCGGCCATCTGAAACCACGGGCATACCCCTGAATCCCTTCTCAAGCATTATGCTGTAGACCTCTTCAACCGTTTTGTCCGGGCTGGCGGTGACAACTGATGGGTTCATCGCATCCACCACATAGATCCTTGTGAGGAGGGGGATGCTGTATTCCCCCCGATGCGCGGGTGACGCAGCCCTGTTGGGCACCTGGCTTCTATATATTGTATATTTGGGGCCTGTTACAAAGTAGGATATCACCACCGCAACCATGGATGGTGCTAGAAGGTTAAGTGTACCCGTCATCTCACTCACCATGAGAACCACGGCTATGGGGGTTCTACCCACGCCGGCGAAGAATGCCATCATACCCACGATCACGAGGGGCGCGGGTATCGGTATCCATCCCGGTAATAACGTGTTCACTGCTATCCACAGCGCGGCGCCGATGAATCCACCGATGACGAGGGAGGGAGCAAAAACCCCAGCCGAGCCACCCGAGCCCACCGTTAGGGATGTTGCAAGGATCTTCAGGAGTGCTACTAAAACCAGTGTGGCTATAATTGGTAGGGCTAAATGGTTCGTTAGTATTGTGTTGAAGTCGCCCTGTATTAGGTATTGTAGGAAGCCATAACCCAAGCCTAACACCTCCGGGAAGAAGATGCCTATAATACCTGTTAGCAGTGCTCCGAGGGCTGGTTTGACGTACTTAGATGTTTTGAGTCGCCCGAAGAGTGATTTAAAGTAGTAGAATGAGGTTGTGTATAGGCGCCCTGTTAAGCCGCACACCACACCTAGGAGTGCGTATATTAAGAGGTTCTGCGGTTTAGTGAACACGTAGTGAACTGTGCTTCCGAAGATTGGTGTGAATCCTGTGAAAGACGCGAAGACTACGTAGCCGAGGGGTGATGCTATGAACGCTGGTATGAGTGCCTCAACCTCTATATCCCCACCACTATACAGTATTTCTCCGCTCAATATCGCACCGCCGAAGGGCGACTTGAATATGGCGCCTATCCCAGCCCCAATCCCCGCGGCCACAGCCACCCTCCTATCCTTTACTGAGAGCTTAAAGAGGTCGGCGATGAACGAGCCGAAGCCGGCGGCTATCTGCGCAGTGGGACCCTCCCTCCCCCCACTTCCACCCGAACCAATGGTGAAGGCTGACGCCAGCGTCTTGACTACAGGTATCCGCCTTCTTATGAAACCATCCCTACGGTGAAAGGCCTCGATCGCCGCATCGGTGCCATGCCCCTCCGCCTCGGGCGCAAAGGTGTAGACGAGTAACCCAGCGATTACGCCACCAATTAAGGTTGAGAGTGGTATAAGCGCAAAGTGTGGGTGTACAGTAGGGGGTGCCGCCGGCTCGCCTAAGGGGTTAGGGGGATAGAAACCCGTTAAACCCCCAAGAAGAGTGTTGGTTACAAGCTGGATCAAGTAGAAGAAGGCCGTGGCGCCGAAACCAGCTACCAAGCCTATGAGTAGGCCTACGACCAGCCACTTACCAAGGTAACTCCTGTTGACGATTTCATTAAGCCCCCACCTGCGAAACACCCTTAGCACCTCTAATGAAAGCGCCAAGACCTAATTAAGCTGAACAATCACTATGGGCTAACATTACGAGCCAACCCGCCTACATAGGGGAAAATCTGGAAAACGTATGGTAGTTTGTGGGATCACCCCTATTAAAGCGGCCTTCGAGGGAGGTATAATAGGCGACAAACCTCGCCCTGAACGTTGGATTGGTGACTCAATATAGTTATACGAATATATGGCCTATCTTTATCATCTTAGAGAGGTGTGGGTGTGCTTCTTTTGGCTTAACCCTTGTATCGTTAGGGTTCTCTGGTGTTGGGTTCTTGAAGCGTTGACGTGAACTCGGCGAGGAACTCATCTGCGAACGCGCTGTCCTCTGTGGTGTGCACAACCCTTGTTTCCACCACCGTGATTAACCCCCCATCATCGTTGATTGTTACCCATAGAAACACTTGGCGGTCTGTTTTTATGCTTGAGAGGAAGGTGTAGGTTGTCCCCCTCTCCTTTGGGATCGCTTCTTCCCTGTATGTGAGGCCGAGGCGTGAAAGGGATGCCCTCACAAGCTCCGCCACCTTGTTTGAGTTGTATCCTTCAAAGTGAAGCGTGGAGCCGACGTGGTCTAGGGATGAGAGGTTTTGTCTCACCCAGTCGAATAGTGTGGGTGGATTATGGCTTTTATCAGCGTTGCTCACCAAGCATCTGCCCCCCACCCGCAGGGTTCGATTCACCCTTCCGAGCATCGCCCCTAACTGTCTTCAGAGTTATAAGCGCACCCTTCCATATAAGGAAGGCGAGTTCGCTGAATGGTGCATAGAGTAGGAAGGCGCCCAGCACGACCAGAGTTATAATGTGTGGGAGGGAGGATGACGCTGTGGGGTTGACGAGCCCATACACGCTTGAGAGTGCACTGGACACGCCAAGCAGGATTATCAGGCCTTGCAGAGCCCATGTATCCTTGTGTGTAACGGCTCGGATGTTTGGCGCCTTGGCACGCCTGAAGATGAGTATGAATCCGCCAGCCGCGAACACCACCCCCGATATTGATTCAAGTCCCAGTAGTACACCCGTTATTAGCCCGGTCCCCGCGTGGTAGCTAATGAAGCCCAGGATGGATGCTATGATGAGGCCGATGGAGCCATAGAGAACGAGAGCTCTTCCATCTACGTGTACAGCTTCGTTACACCAAGCACCCGCTCGCCGCAGCCTGAACACGTTGTGATAAGTGGAGTCTGCGACCACCCTTATTGTCGACTTAAACCCCCCTGTCTTTCTATCCTGTGCAGAAAGGAGAGTCCTTATTAGATCAAGGGGTGTGAAGGATACACCCCAGCTACGTGTCCTCACAACCGTTAAAACTAGGCTTAAGAGAGTCAATATAACAACGTATGCCGCCGCCCCGAAGGAGTAGCCCGCTAAGAAGCCGTTAGCAGTGCTCATCTCGGTCGCCTCATAACCACCTTACTCGTGCACCAACCTCAGAGCACCCCTTTCGCGTGGAAGGCAAGGCTGAGGGCGATCATCACGTGCTGCGGGTCAACCCCTCGGGGGCACACGGAGCTACACAGCCCGCAGCCAGAGCATAGGTAAACACTGTCCTTCAGCCTCTCTATTTCAGAGGTGTAACCCATCTTCACTATGTGTATGAGGTATCTGGGGTTGAACTCGGGGTGCTCGTGCGCCACTGGGCAGATGGCTGAGCAATTGCCACACTGCCAGCAGTTGGCTATGTGTGAACCACCTGGAAGACGTTTAACACGCTCATATATGGAGGTGTCGAATTCGTTTATTGTCCGCGGTAGCACAATTGTTCCCCAGCGACCAGATATGTCTACTCCCTCAGCTGTCAGGCTGCTTGGCTCAACTATCCGGGTGGGTTCAATGTAATCCCTTTCAACAATAAACTTACCCTTCTCTTTACTCTCATCATCACGCTTGGCTGAATGGGTTTCGGGTCCATCAACCATCAGATGGGCACCCTCTGCTTGGAACTGCGTATAAGGACCTTAGCGGCCTGCATAGCGGCAGCCGAACCCTCCTCTAACGCCTCTTCTATGGACATGGGTGCAACACACGCACCTGCTAGAAACACTCCACCCACACCCGAATCAAAGTGTATGTTGGGTTGACGGGGCTTAAGGAAACCATACTCGTTGAGGTTTAAACCAAACACACGGGCCGCCTGACGCGTACCCTCACCTGGCTCCATACCCACGGCTAACACAAGCATATCAAACAACACCTCAATGGGTCCACGCACAAGTGTGTCCTCACCTTTGACAAGCAGCTTCTCACCAGTATAGTAGACCTCGCCCACCCTACCCCTAATATAGTTTATACCATATTTCTCCATGCTGTCCCAGTAGAGCTTCTCCCATAGACCCCAAGTGCGGATATCCATGTATATCATGTATATCTGCGAGTCGGGGAGAAGCCTCCTCAACTCGATTGCCTGCTTTATACTCACACCACAGCAAACAGTGCAGCACCACGGATTAGTGGACCTGTCACGTGAGCCCACGCAGAACACGAAGCCAATCCTCCTCGGCGTGGAGCCGTCGTGACGCACAATCTTACCAGAGCGCAGCATTCCTTCAAGCTCGTTTATACCTATAACATCGGGCGCCCGCCCATACGCATATCTTGGGTCAACCCTCGCATCGAAGTGCTCGAATCCCGTTGCAACAATGATCGCGCCCACCCGATGAGTTGAAGAGGAGCCATCGGCTCCTTTAACCTCCACGCTGAACTCCCCAGGTGAGCCACTGAAGGAGGAGGCAACGCTGCTAGTATAAACCTTTATACGCTGATTCGACTTGCACGCATCTATTAGTGGACTCATAACCTCCTCCGTCGGCCTCATGTCGGGTGCTAAGGTGTGATACTTCCAGCGTATAGGTGCGCCCCCAAGCTCTGCTCTACGCTCAACAAGCACAACGTTGAAGCCCATCTCAGCAAGGTCCACAGCGGCTCTAAGCCCTGCTGGACCGCCTCCAACGATTAGTACGCTATCCTCGGATGACATGGGTAAACCACCAAAGAACCACTAATTCATGTTTTAACGCGTGGAGCAAGTTTCCTAGGAGGTGAGCGTATGAATTCCGGTCTGCCACCCTTCTTGATACCCTCTAGATAGCTTTTGTATTCCGATTGAGCCTTCTCCCAGTCTATACCCATCTTTGTGAGAAGCGGCCTCCAATCTGCTAAGTGCCACTGTAGCTGGCACACTATGAAGGGGTGGGCTCCCATTGTGAGCGCAGCGAACTGGGAATCAGAAATCACGGGGACACTCTCCTTGTAGCCGTGGGCGTGGAAAACGAACTGGCTCTTATCAAACGTGGTAACACACCCAGTGTCATGCACTAGTAGGACGTCCGCTTTAGCCTCCCTCACGACAGGCTGGATTTTCCTAAAGTAGGCGAATGACCTACTCACCTCCCTCTCGGTCAATATGTGTCTGAAGCCGAAGCCGCAACAATCATACCATGTACTGTAGTCAGCCACCTTAGCGCCGAGGGCGAGCGCCACACTCGTGGTGGGTGCGGGTTTAACTCCACCCATCACAGAGTCATCATAGGTGTAGTCCTCAGCCATGAGTTTATAGGTGTGGCAGGCTGCGTGAACGGCCGCGGTGATACCGGACACATCATACTTCCTCTTCTCAGCGATCCTAGAGCGCATCACGTGGAGCCACTCACTGTAGTGTACTAGCTCCTCGGGTATGACTAGGTCACGGTCGACCTTTTTGAGAATATTCCTCACCCTCTCCCTTATGTCCCGACTCATCACCACGAGGAACCTGCATTCCTTATAGTCACCGTAACTCGTGCCGCAGTGGATAAGTGGGTACGCGTTCTTTTCATACGCAACATGCATGTTTCGTAGGAAAACAGAGGAGAGAGCAACCGTGTTCGATGTACCAGAACCATAATAGTTCCAAGCCGTGCACGAAGTCTGATTAGTGTCATCTATGAAGGGAATGCCTAGCTCACGCATAATCCAGAAGAGTGATGTTACGTAGCCAGGGATATGCCCGCACTGCCCACACGACTTGTGCTGCCAGGTGTCAACCGTGGGAACCTTCTTCGTTCTCCCGCTGAGTGTTCGCACACTCACGGGTTCATAGTCTTCTTCGACGTGATGAACCATTATCTCACCCGACGCCTCCAGCTCCCTCATCTTCTCAAGCATTCTTAGGTAATCCTCCACTGTACCCAGCGCGAGCTTAGCTCTCCTCTCCGCTACAAGCTTCTCGAAATACTTAGCATCCTCCTCTTTGAGCTCAATCTCCTCTCCACCACCCGAATCAATGATGGTGTTAGCCATTCTTCTCAGACTCCTCCAATTCCTTACCGGCTTCCTCAACCATGTCGACCACATCCTTCGAACTATTCCTCACAGAGTCAAGAACCCCCGACTCCCTCTCAATAATGAATAGTTCAAGCATCGTGCGCTTGGGAACCCTCCAACCCTTATCCATTACACCCCACATACTCTCAACGGGGACACCCTGCCTCTCGGTTCTAATGTTCTTCACCAACTCAGCCTTATGCGGACCCCAGTCACGGAAGGGTGCGAACAGCATGTGCATATCGGGGGTTATCTGGGTGCCAGTGGCCATCACCTTAAAGAGAGTCTTACTGTAGGGTTCAAGTGTTCTCTTAGCGGACTCCAAACCATTCCTCACAGCGGCCTCCTTAAGGAGGGCGACTAGGCCACCGGGGTTATTGTGTGCGGGGCACACCTCCCAGCACGAGTAACACTGATAGCAAGCCCAGAGATACTCATCCATCATCTGATAAAGAAGCTCTGGTTCATCCTTGGCGTGCATAACCTTCTGGACAACAATCCTCGGCTCAAAATCAACGAACCTAAAGGCTGGGCACATCGACGTGCAGTTACCACAGTTGATACACGCATGGTAGAACTCTTGAAACCTAACATCGGAGCGTAGCTCATCCACGATCCTACGCATGAGCTGCGGTTCCCCACGCCTAGCGTTCTCAGCCTCCCACTGAAGACCGGGGAGGCCCCCATAGTGCCAGCCATCCGTGTTAAGCCTCGCAGCAAGCTTCCGAGCGTATTTAGCGTCCATCTAACACCACACCACCCACCCACATATCCAGGGGTTAACACGTATTGGGTAAATCAATTCCTAGGTTTATATTGTAAGCCAATATAAAAAGATATCGACACCAACAATTATACCTTTCTTTACAAGAAGAATATTTTACATAAACACTATTGGATAATGATATTAGCACTAAATTTATATCGTTGACCTCGATATTAACACGTGGATAAACTATGAAACCGAAACAAGTGGGCGTAACTCGTTTTCAATGTCAGGTAGAGCTGCGGGATGGGTTTTCATTTAAAAGGTGGCATACGGTACGCAGTGTTTGTAGGTGAGAAGATTGGAGGCTAAGAAGAGATTTCTGTTCGTGGTCAGCACTGGCGTCAACGAACCAAAGAAGGCTTTCACACCATTCTACTACGCGGCGGCAGCTGCTTCTATGGGTTATGATACACATATGTTCTTCTTAGCGGAGGGACCCTCACTGCTTAAGGGGGATGCGCCCGACAGGGTTCGCACCACCGAGGAGGGTGAACCGCTACGTAAGGTGATCGAGCTGGCTCTCCGAAACAATGTGAAGATGATGTGCTGCAGCACGTCGGCTAAGGTGATATGGAAGATGGGTGACGGCGACCTGCCCAAGGGGGTTGACTACGCAGGCGCGGTCACCCTGATTGAAATGGCCTCGGACCCCAACACCGTAGTCTTCTACTTCTAGCTAAGGGGCGTGTTGAGTCATGAGCTCATCTTACAAGGGGTGCGTCTTCCCCGAGGGTCTGCTTTACGACCTCGAATACCATGTTTGGGTCAAGTTCGAGGGTGAAGTGGCCGTGGTTGGAGCCACCGCCCCGGGGCAGGCTTACGCTGGGGAGATAATATTCATTAAAATAAAAGATAAGGGAACCACGCTTGAGCGTGGCGCGATCGCCGCCACAGTGGAGAGCGCCAAGTACATGGGCCCAATGCGCACACCCCTAAGCGGCACAATAACGGAGGTGAACGAGGAAGTCAAAAATCAGCCCTCCCTAGTGAACCAGGCACCATACGATAACTGGGTGTTCAAGATTAGCCCCACTAAGCTTGACTCCGAGAGAGGATTGCTACTTGACACTCGAAGTGCATCTGAGAAGTACAGGAGTATAATAGATGAATGGGGTATTCAATGCGGTTAAGAGTGTTGACCCATAGTGGTTGACACCCTTCTGCGAGATGATGCGAGAGAGCTTAGAGTTATTGTATCAGAGTCCACGGACCCAGCCGCAAACCTCTCCCTCGAAGCAGGATTATTCGAGCGTGTTGAGCGTGGTGAAAGCTCGGATTCACTGTTATTCTATGTGAACTCCACCTGCCTTGTAAGAGGCAGGACACGGTCTCCTTTGTATGGTTGGTACAATGAGGAGCTCGCTCAAAGGCTTGGGATAAGGGTTTACAGCCGGATCACTGGTGGAGGCGTCGTCTACCACGACCTAGGAAACCTTAACTGGAGCTTCATACTAAGAGTGAAGGAGGGTTTCCTATCCCCAATGAAGGTGTTCGAGGAGGGCTCCAAGTACATTGTCAAATCACTCAACACGCTTGGCCTAGAAGCACACTATTCACCCCCCAACAGAATCGACATAGCGAACTCTAAGATTTCAGGTATGGCAGCATACTCAAGCGTCAAAACACTGCTAGTACATGGAACACTCCTTATAAACACGGACCTAAACCTTTTAAACCGTCTGTGCACTCCACCCCCCGGCTGCCCAAAGGTGACAAACATCAGGGAGTACGCGCCAATTCAAATCGAAGACGCGATCAACTGCATCATTAATACACTACTAAAAGCCGGATTCAAACCCAGATTTGCCGAGGAGAAAGTCACAGATACGGCAAAAAACAATAGTGTACTGTAAGGTGGATGAGCTTACTAAATTTGTAGAGCCGATTGGTTTATATAGTTTTCAATGTCGCTTATTATTTGGTTATGACGGATTCAACAACGCCTAAGGTGAGAAAGGTTCTGGATGCGCGCGGACTTATGTGTCCGATGCCAGTGGTGAAAACCGGTCAGGCCATTAAGGAGATCAGCGTAGGAGAGGTGCTAGAGGTTCTAGCTACCGACCCGGCTTCGAAGCCAGACATTACGGCTTGGGCCAAGATGACGGGCAACGAGATTCTCAAGATAGAAGAACAAACGGGGAATCCATCAGAGTACAGGTTCCTTATAAGACGGTTAAAGTGATTGCCGTAAATAGACCGAAAACTCCATAACCTAATACCCTAAATCTTTTTCTAATAGCAAAAATAACACAGGGAAAATAGAAACCACGCATCTTTAACCAATCATATTAAAAATATCTGACTACTAACCACGCCGATGACGCTTATGTGAGCTACCCCGCCATAAATGGCGGAGCTTCCTGCATCACCGCCCCACCATGCCTCCACACCAACCCCAGGGATGGTAGGGGAGGTATTGGGCGGAGCTCAACCGCAGGCACACCAGAAGGGTGGCACCCACCCTACACGCTTCAAAAGAACCAGAGAAGCGTTAAGGTCCCGGTCCAAGGAGAAACCACAGCGGGGGCAGAGAAACACCCTGTCTTCCAGTGTTAAACCCTTGTTGATCCCACCACACAGGAAACACTCACGTGAAGTGTTGAACGCTGGGAGAGGTAAAACAAGCTTCCCTCTTTTTCGAAACCCCCACTCCAACACCGCTCTGAGCTCCGAGAAAGAGGAGTCGTGAAGCCGAAGCCTCCTCCTCTTTTTGGTTCCACTTTGAATTAAGCCTTGGACACCCAAATCCTCCAGCACTAAGAGGTCGTACTCCTGTGAGAGTAGCGCCCCGACCTTGAAGAACAAGTCACGCCTAAAATCCTTTAAGTGCTCGTGCTCCTTCGCAAGTCTTGTCTTTGTTTTAAACCAGTTACCCGAAAGAAACCTTTTTCTTGAAAGTGTCCTCTGCAGCAACCTGACTCCTTCAAGGGAGCGCTCAAGCGGCCTCGGGTTCTCGAGGAAGCGCCCATCCAAAGGAGAGTGTGGCGAGCCTTGTGATCCCCAAGTCCACACCCACAGCCTCCACGGGCTCCCCCTCCCCCGATGAATGCCCCTCTTCTGCTTCGGCCTCCCTCACCAAGAAGATCACATGGATTCTACCTGAAGGGTTGAGTTTGACGCACACCCGAGACACTTGGCTCTCTGGGAACACCCTGTGTACTATCAAAGTGAAGAAGCCGATTTTGCTCAGGTAGAGCCGAGCCCTCCTATTCTTTTTGTTTTTGCCGAGACCAACCTCCCTTGTATCAGAAAGCCTCCAACCACCCTGAGGATACACCAAAGAAAGAAACTTGTACGGCTTCTTTTTCTTTGGTTTATTCGCGAGGCCGTCGAGAAACCTCTCCCGTGCCTGGTAGAACCTATCAGCAACCTGCTACGCAACCTGCGAGTGTAACACTTGAAACACGGGGTTTTTCTTTCTCAGGTCTAAAGCGAGCTGCCTGAGTACGGTTTTATTCATCGTGTGCTTGTTCTCCTCGTACTCTTCTTGCTCTGCGTGTAGGAGCGTGTTGTAAAGCTTGCACGCTGCTTCAAGCTGGGTTTTCAACACCCTTGCGGTTGTTTTCGATGAGTACGCTCTGAACCTGTACGCTCTTACACGCACGCCGAATCTTCCCCCGCACCCGTATTTATGCCTTTGGGATCCCCGCTCTTCAAAGGCGAGGTTTTGGAAAGTTTATAAAACAGAATAGGTTGAATTCGCCCTAGGTAAAACAGGTTTCTTTATCTTGATCCCCCTCCCGAGACCACATCACTTAACTGGTATCCTAGGTTTACCTAGAACTTCACCCTTAGCCGAATCGGTGTCTTCTTGGCCACGGTAGCTAGAATACTGGTCCCGCAACAGAAACCTCAGCGGTTACGAAACAGGCTGCTAGTGTGGGTTTGAGTCAACGAGTCTAGCAACACTATCTGGGAACTGCTAGTTAGGGAACCCGGGTTGCCTGAAATTACTAGAACAAATTAGGATGCTCGGTAATGGGTTTCAAGAAGTGATTTTCTTACCGGAGTTGCTTTAAAAATAATGATACTGTTAAGGTAATACCCTGAGAATTCAGATGAAATCTTTTATCAAACTCAGATTATCACCCATGCAGGTATAGAACCCACTATTCGCAAGTCTTACACTTCAAGTTAAAAAAGAAAGGGCTAACCCCCACGGGAAGGCCTGGCTTCTATCTCGTACGTTCCTGAGATATGTAGTTTTTATGGGGGTTCAATGTGGGGCTAAAATGATTCTATCCCCTTCCCGTGCACAGCCCATCCCATAAGCGTATTCTTCGCGGTGAAATTAGTTGCAACTGACTTCGAAGGAATTCATGTTCTATTCTTCCTCCTATGGTCGCACACCTAGTCACATAAACGGTAGCCTACTGCCTCCATGGCTTTGGGTGTGCATCACCCTTTTACGCGTATCCCTGCGTACAGTGGAGGTATCGCCATATACATACTCCAGCCTCACGGGGACTGGCGATGAACGGCAATGTTAGGTGTTGATGTTGGAAGCCAGCTCTAGATTAGTGAAGAGGCTCACAATGAGTAAATATGTTTTTATAGAGCTGGACAATATAATCTAATGATGACTATGGAAACGACGCGTAGTGAGGTACGTAAGAAGAACAAGCTGGTTTTAGTTGTAAGTAAAGGAACGCTCGACGGCGCCTATCCTGCCTTCATACTCGCCACAACAGCGGCTGCCCAAGGCATGGATGTGTACATGTACTTTACTTTCGGCGGAATGAAGCTGCTCACAAAAGGTCAGCTAGAGAACCTTTCAACCTCAAAAGACCTAGGTCTCACCACAGAGCAACTGAAGGAGCTTGTAGCAAGGGGTGGAATGCCCACAATCGATCAAATGCTAAAAATGGCCGCAGAAGCGGGTGTACACATCAACGCTTGCTCTCCAACTATGAAGCTTTTCGGTACAACTAAAGAAAACCTAGTGCTCCCAGAAGCCGACGTGGTTGGCGCCTCAACGTTTCTAGAGTGGGCTTCGGATCCGGACGCCATAACACTCTTCATATAATGTAAGGTCAGAGGTATAATCACATAGAGTTTTTTATCGTTTTCCTCTTTATTGAACAATGAAATATGAAGCAGTATTTCTACTCCTCTTTTGCGGAACCATTCTTATTGAACTCGGAACCAATCACTTTAAGCATCTCAAGTAGAACTCCAAAGCCCTTTCTTATGTCGGGGTCCGACGGTGAAAGTATGGACATACCGCTTCGCGGCTTGGCGTTTTCAAGTTGCTCTACTAGCCCCTCCTTACTTAGGGCTTGAATCATCAAGGGTAGGGGTGACCTTGATGCCCTCTCGACGTATGGGGATAGTGTTCTCCAAATGTTTAGCGCATCAGCCACCGTGTTTGCGAGGTTGACCATCGCCTCATCGTTGAGCGAGTCCTTAAGCGACTTGACAGCGTAGCCCACGTCTTCTATGGCGGCCAACACTCCCTCCCTCTCCATTCTCACAACCCTGTTTAGGGCTGACGTTAGTTCGATGCTTGCCAGTAGCGGTGAGAGGGTTCGCCACATTGTAGCTGCCTCACTCAGGGTCGAGGCGAGATTTGTTACCGCCTCCTCGTTTAACGCATCCATCGAAGCCTTTAGTGCATAGGCTGCTTGACTCATGGATTCGAAAACACCGTCCTTCTGCATTTGGCTTATTTTTGCGAGAAGCTGACCTAACTGCTCACCGTTTTCGCTCAGTGCTGCTAGAACCCTTTCACTAGAGTTGTGTGATAGTGTGGAAACAAGCTCCAATGCTTTAGCAGCCATAGTTGCAATCGACTGCACGGCTTCATCATTCAACGAGTCCTTCATGCTCTTAGCGGCTGAGAGAATCATGCCCAATGATTCCAGCTGGCCGTCAGAGGCGAGTGGCTCAAGCCGTTTTATCAGTTCGTTTAGCTTTGGAAGTGCAGATATGAATGTTCTAAGCTGTTCGGCCTCGTCTTTACTCAAGGTTATCGTAATGGGCTGCTGCGGGCTGCTCGCTTCAGACAATTCACCACACCTCAATCATCTTGGACGACTCATTGCCAACTATGAAGGATGTTAGACCCCCTATTGCATCGACAAGCTCCGAGTAGTTTTCCTTTTTAAGGCCGAATAGCTGTGAAGCCATACTGCACGCGATGATTTTGACTTTTCCAAGTGACTTAGCCTTCTTAAAGTATTCTAGGTAGCGTCCCCCATTCTCGGTGAGCTCTATCCTCTTAGCGGACTCGGTGTTGGAAACAAGTTTTGGAGGCACTGTGAAGGCGTTCACACCATCCATGGTAGCGAAAACCTCCACCTCTTCACCCATGCTCGAGGACACCAGAGCAATCATTGAGGCGAACTCTACCTTTTCAAGGCTGTTTGAACCAAGTATCAACGCATACTTCAAAGAGACCACCACTATATCAATGTACGCGCATGAATACTCCAATACAGCTTGTTATAGGCCAGCTTCCCCCACCAGTGAATCTGCGAGGGTGTTGGGGGAGTCGGAGGATTATTATAGTCAAATTTGATATATGTAGCCTGATCCATACCAGTGGCTATATAGCAGAAAACGCTCCCCGGATAAGTCTTCTTAGACCCATCACCCTTAATATCCACCGCCACATTGTGTGAAACAGTGTACGACTCGTAGTCAGCGGTCGAACCAGCCTTAGATATAGGTATATCCGTCGTGTCACCCATAACATACACATCATCGTGATCTTTCAACCTTAACGTGTACTTATCGGTGGGCACCCAGTTTCGCCTATCACCCAGACCCGAGTCAGCTATCACCTGGGCCCCCTTGTGTGGGGGTATGGCCACTAGCATGTCGTACCTGAGCTCCTCTCCTTCCTTTGATACGATCTTCTTATTCGCAGCATCCACGCTTGCCAATGTGAACTGCGAATGGATGTTTATACCCCTAGACTCGAAGAGCCCCAACATCATTTTATTCACGTTCGGTATACCGAACACTCCTTGAATTGGATAACAGTAGTGGATGTTGACTTTATCCCTGATCCCCTTCTTCCTGAAGTAGTCATCGAGCATCAATGTAATCTCCAGCGGTGCAACGGGGCACTTGTGTGGTAGCAGCGCTACATCTACAACTATGTCTCCACCAGTGAATGATTGGACTGCTCTCAACATCTTCCGCGCACCATCCAAGCTAAAGAACGTCTCGGCTCCCTGCGAGAAACCCGGCACTTCATCCATCTGGATATGTGACCCAGTTGCTAGAACTAGCACGTCATACCTGTGGATGACCCCATCAGCCGTAATGAGTTGCCTGTCCCCCACATTGATCTTCGTGATTGTGCCTTTGTCACCAGTGTAGAGTTTGACCCTCCGATCAAGAACTTCCCGCTCGGGTAGACTGGTTTCTTTTGGCTCCATAACACCCATCGAGACAAGTAGGAAGCCGGGCTGATAGTAATGGTGCTCGCTCCTGTCAAACACGGATACCGTCACTTCACCTCTACTTATCTCTTCCCCAAGTTTCTGGGCTATCCTATTCGCAACAATTGTGCCCCCGATACCCCCACCAGCTACTAGAACGTTCTTCACTTTACTTCACCTTCTCAACTATTATCCGGAATTTACCCTGCTCCTCCTTGTCCACCACAACCCTGTTACCTGTTTTAGCAGCCCACACACGCACATCATCCCTCGTAGCTGGGTCACCCACGATGATTTCGACGCACTCACTTGGTAACGCGTCGTTCATAGCACCACTCAGTTCGCCAATAGGCCCAGAGCAGCTAGATGAGGTGGCGTCTATCGATTTGTAAACCTTCAAACTGGACATTCAAATCATACCCAACTATATAAGCTACGGCTTATATATAATCTTTTTTGATAGTGCTTGCCAAATTACTAAGACAAAATAAAAAGAATCGACCTCGCTTTAGGTTAACTTCTAAAGTTAATGAGCACTTTACCCAGTATAACTATTGATTTAAGTCTCCATGCCACCCAAACAATGTTGGATGATAAATATATCGATAGTCTCTAAAAGACCTGTAACCAGTGATGATTAAGGCTCTCTAATAATTACGTACGGACACGCAATCTGGACTTCAGCCAGACTTTAATGTGCACCGCTTTTGGTCGAATGGTAACATTTTTACGTGCGCCCGAAATAAAAATACTTGTTGGTGGAAGTTGAGCATCAAGCCGCGTGTGCCATGGTGGCATGCGCTTATCACCATGGGGTTGGGCGTAGCGTTCTCCTATGCTGCGTATTTCGATGGCCCAGACACTGGGTTTAACGCTTGGGAGGGGTTGGGTTCAATTATTTTCTGGTACAGCGTGGTCTACCTCCTCTTAAGGCTCCCGCTTAGAAACGCGCTAACTATTTTCCTAAAACACATAAGAAGCTGGGTAGGGATCACAGCGGCATCACTCTACGTTGCCTTCCACCTCCTGCTCTACGGGTTCATCCTCGAAGCCATTTTCGTGCACCTCTATGCACCAAGCTTCGGCGGCGTGCCAGCGGCGATTTGGGTCAACACCAACCTAGTGCTCCCACCAACCCCGCTAAACGCGTTGTTGGGTCTAAGCTATAATCCCTCTATCACGCTTAGTGTCCCACCCATCTTTGGGTCAGTGTTCAGCCTCTACAGTATCAGTGCAGCGCTCATAATCGCGGTGCTGGTGGTGGCCAACGTGGGCTTAATAAGGGAGATGGGCTCGTGCCCTTTGGGTTTAAAGTCAAGGGTATACGTCGGCCTCCCAGCGCTGGGAGTCGCCCTAGGCGCATCATGCTGTATATCTCCACCCATACTGTTAGCTCTCGTTGCACCAGTAACGGCGGTTGTAACATACTCTCTACCAGCATACTATGCGACGTATTTCACGTTTCCACCCCTCGCGATGCTCGCACTCTACTTGAACATGCGTTCAACCCTAAAGATACATAGGAAAATCAGACGTGAAGCACTCACACAATAGACCAACCAATTGCCAAATGAAATATTTGCTACTGAATGATTTCTTTAGTGTGCGGGGCCTTGGGTTATGGGTGACGGCTTTTCCCAGTCACCCAGTCATCGGCTTGATACCTCGGGGAGGACGATTGCGGTGTTTCGTTATTGATAGAATGACTTAGTGGTGTGTGGGTATTGGCGGGGGGTTGTTTTCTTTGGGATTACTCCATAGTCCACCTTAAATATTACTTATGTCATGGCTAATATATGGCGAGTTTAGTCGAAGTCTTCATCTTCTCGGCTATAATGGGATTATCTATCTACTTATCACTACCACTTGTGATGAGTAAAACCATTCGAAGAGATAGAACTATTTTGCTGAACGCTGTAGCCGTGGGCATACTGGTTTTCCTGATTGGGGATGTTTTCTCAGATGTATCATCCAATCTATATAACGGCTCACTTTACGGCTATGGCACCTCACCCAGCCTTGACCTCACATTCACGGCCTCCCTAGTCTTGGGCTTCCTACTACTCTTAATGCTTGGAGAGAGAAGCAGAGGTGGATTGAGCCCCACAAGACTATCACTTCTCATAGCTTTAGGGATAGGCTTCCAGAACCTCACCGAAGGCCTAGTATTCGGCTCACTCGGCTCAATCATAGGCATAACGGGTATCACGCTTGTAGTGCTACTCGGATTTACACTGCAAAACGCCACTGAAGGCTTCCCAATAGCTTCGCCATTCATAGCAAAAACGGAGCAGAAGTCGCTCATACTCGTGGTACCCCTACTACTCATAGGGGGGCTCCCCACGATACTAGGAGCAGTGGTGGGATACTATTATAACTTTACAGCCTTCGACACATTCTTCGACGGTCTAGCTATAGGTGGAATACTCTACGTTATCCTACCCATCATCAAGACACTCTTCAGGGAAACAAACACAAGCAGAACAGTCTACCTGGGGGTATTCCTCGGATTCATACTGGGCTTCGCGGTGAATCTGCTCTGAACCAGTCAGCCGTGCAACCTTCAGCGCCGAGTTAGCGTAGGATCCTACTTTAGCTCCTTCCTCGAGTACACCGCCCAAGCCACCAACCCGCTAACTACTAGGTATCCAAAAATTATCGCTACGCCCTCTAGTGTTCCAGGAGAGTACAGATAGATGGTTCTGCTTCCAAACCGCTCGGTGACCAGATGTGGTGGGTAGCTCTGTTGTGCGAGGTTGGATATAACCTCGGATGCGTATGTTATCAGGAACCATGGCTCAACACCACTAAGGAACTCCACGACGGACTGAACGATGGGCATAGCTATTATGAGCACGAGTATGGCCGTTACGATCGAGAGGGCTGCACTCTTTGAAAGTGAGCTGAACATCATCACAAACGCGGTGAGCGAGGCAGCGTATAGTAGTCCAACGAGGGTTATCTGGATAATGTTCGGCACCACACCCGAATACATGTACTCACTGAAGCCCACACCTATACCTACGATCACTAAGAGCACAATGAGCGCGGCTGTGAAAGCTGAAAGGAATCTTGCAAGCATTATCTCCGACCTCCTCACCGGCTGTGTGAGCGTAAAGTAGCCCTCACGGGAGAAGTCGCGCGATATTGCGTCGCCCGCAAGCACCGCGCAGGCCAAGAGCACATATTCGGAGAACTGGGCGAGCGCCCCCTGCGTGAAGGCGTACACGTCAGGGGGTTTGGGAACCACGCCCGCCAATACTAAGAGCGGTTCAAGGGCGCTAAGGAGGGCGAACAAGGGCAGTATGACTTGGAACCTCCTAGTCCTAGTGTAGAACTTGAGGTTCTCGGAGTAAAGAACGCGGAAGACCATCTCAGCCTATCACCTGCCTGTAGGCTTCTTCGAGGCCCAGCTCGGCGTCCCCGAAGCTACGCACACCTAAGGGGTAAAGTTTGTCGAGTATTTCCCTGCGCTGGGCGTCGGAGCCATCATAGTAGACCACTACGTGCCTTTCTCCTTCAAACTCGAATTGATGTGTCAGCAAACCGTCGAGCTTCTCGGGTCTACTGTAGAACTCCACCTTCAAAGCCTTTGAGGCAAACTTCTTAGAGACGTCCTCCACGCTTCCCTCCTCAACTATCTTGCCCCTATATATGAAGTAGAGATAGTCGCACACTATGCTAACCTCATATAAGAGGTGTGATGAAAGCAGCACTATCCTGTCCTTCTTAAGCTCCCGGATCAGATCCCTCAGTATCTGGGCCTCCTTGGGGTCGAGGCCGCTGCTCGGCTCATCCAGTATAAGTATCTCCGGACTCTGGGCGACCAGCGCAGCAAGATACACCCTCCTCCTCTGACCCTTCGAGAGGTTGGAGCACCTCCGCTGCAGGTCTGGAAGATCCAAGCGTGCCTTTAAAGCATCCAAGTCGGGCTTGGGAGCCCCCCTTATCCTTGCAGCAAACTCGATGAACTCCCTCACACTCAGATATCCGTAGGGCTCTGGGTCCTCAACCAAGGAGCCGACACCCCTCAGCGCGCGCACAGGCTCACGGCGCACATCCACGCCGTTAATAAACGCGTGGCCACTAGTGGGCCGCAGCAGATTGGTGAATATCTTCATCGTGGTCGTCTTCCCAGCCCCATTTGGGCCCAAGTAGCCATAGCACCCCTTACCATCAATCTTAAAGCTGACACCGTCAAGCGCCAGAGTCTCCCCGAACCTCTTGGTCAGATTCTCAGCGGATAGCTCCACAAGCACCCATGAGCCAGACCTAATTTAGGTTTGACTAGGATCCATCCTTCTACCAAATTATGGGTTGAGACACGTGAACGTGAGGCTAACACCATTCTTGCATGGCCACAACAGAGTCTTCTTTCCCCGAGTGTCGGACTGCTCACACGAATACGTGAACCATAGGATTGATACACATATTGGCCTCTGAAACACTACTCTAGTATCACAAAAACGCCTCACAACATGCTTGAATCAAAAACATCGGCGTATGGCTACGCCGAAGCCAACACCAAAATAGATGGAATAGCGACCGTGCCAATATGGGCGTCGGTTGAGGCGACGTCGAGTTATGACCCACTTTTCCACTACCGAAAAAGTTCGTGGACCCGTGTAGCTCGTCAAGGAAGCCTTTCATAATGATATCGGCACGGTCTCTGCGTGCTCCAGCAATTCTGTGAGGCGAGTCTAAAGACTGTTGAAGACAAGTTAATAGTGGTTCTCAAAGATCGCGTGTAAAATGGTTCAAGTAGCATTTAAATTAAGTTCATAAAGATTTCCACCTATGCGTAAGGGTATAGTGATAGCGGGTCTAGTGCTCCTCGCCGTGGGTGCACTCGCGGCGGGTCTGGGTGTTTACACAGCGCGGAGCTCTCTTCTACCCGTGGTCAGCGGATTCAACTCCAAGCTCTCAAAATCACTCACGCTTCCAGCTGGGGGGAGGGCGGTGATAGGGGAGGTGGAGGGTGGTCAACTCGGGTTCGTCGCCTATAACGACAGTAGTAACTCGCCTATTAGCCTGAGCTTACCCGGGGTTTCAACGCTAACATACAAGTCGATCGTGATAAATGGAACAACAACTTATCTGGCAAGCTTCGTTTCAAACACAAATGGAACCGTCATGCTTGAGAACAACCTCACAAACCCCGTTACTGTGAACTATTACATTGAGACAACATCGAATATCGGATCCATCATATCAAGCGGCCTAGCTATCCTGCTCGGAGGCGTGCTATTCATAGTGGGCATAGTGGTCACCATAGTAGGCTTAGTCCTAAAGAGAAAAGAGGGGTAGCCAACAGCGGGTGAGCTACCTCTCACCCTTCAGAGGGGAAGCGGGGAGCTCCCCACCTCACATCCATCCCGTCCCATCCCCCACCACGCCAACTTAATCCTCATTCCCGTGTAGAGGAAGGGTATAGAGGCCGCCCGATCGAGTAAGCGGGAAATCCTCAACACGAGTTGCGGACTTCACCCCTGCCTTGTAGGGAAGGTGGGGGTGGGGTGGTTCACTATTTCAGATACCTGGACGGTTGACCACCATTATGTATATGGCGACGGTTATCACGATGATTGCGAAGGCGTTGCGTAGTGTATTTCGTGGCACACTGTGCTCGAGTTTGGTTCCGAGGTAGCCCCCGAATACGCCTCCAACCAAGTATAGTAGGGCTATGGGGTAGTAGACTTCGCCTGCGAGTGCGTATCTGAACGCTGAAACAACACCGAATGTGCCCACCGAGATTAGGGAAGTGGATATTGCTTCGGTTATTGGTAGGGCCGCTGAAAACATTAGTCCGGGCACTATTAGGAAGCCGCCTCCGATGCCGAAGTAGCCTGAGGCGAGGCCTGTGGCGAAGCCAGTTACCCCAAGTAGCACTCCTCCCTTCTTTTTGTTTTTAATCTGAACCACTCCTTCCCCTTGGGGGTCGGGTTTTCGTGTATCGTGCTCTTTTCCCCTAAGCATGAGCACGGCGACCACTATCATGAGTATTCCGAAGAAGAATAGGAGGGTTTTTCCAGGTGTTATGAGACCGAGTTCCGCTCCCCCTAGTGCACCCAGAGCCCCGAATGCCGCGAAGATGAGGCCTGACCTTATTTTAACAGTTCTGTGACGCATATGCTGGTACACATTAATATATGCGTTGAGGCCAACCGCGAGGGCCGTTGTGCCTATCACTAGGTGTGGGTAGCGAGAGTATCCTACAAGGTAGAGGAGGAGTGGTACCGCAAGAATCGAGCCTCCCCCACCTATAAGACCTAAAGAGAAGCCCACTAGAAAACCAGAGAGTATTGAGAGGAAAATTTGCAGAAGTGTTATAGGTGGAAGCACTCTTTAGGCCCCCGCTGAAACAGTAAAGGAGGCCGATACGGCCGGAACCTCGGGTACGTATAGTGTGATAGTGTATGAGCCGGGTTGAAGTTTGCTCACAATAATCGTATACGTGGCCTCTGAACCCAACCATAGCTCTAGGCCCCCAACTCTGCTAACACCATCTTTTTTATTTAGATTCCACGGTGCCTGAATTATCTTAACCGTGTGGGTATATATTTGTGTAGAGTTAAGGGTTAAACTGAAGGTTGTGTTGGATACCACGATGATTGGTATGCTGGTTTGATAGGCGTCTGGGCCATTCACATCTGTGATGTTTAAAAGTAGATATGTGTGATTGTCGAAATTCGTTGCACTAACAGAGACTATGTCAACCATGGGCTTCTTGGAGTAGTTATGCAGAGGTCCGTACAGATTACCGTAAGCCCATTGACCAGTGCCCAAGATAAACACTGCCACGATTATTGCGAAAGTTAAAGCTATAACATCCTGTCTCTGCACTGTTGATCACCAAAGCTTGATGTGCCTGAGGAGTTTTGTGTTCAGCACTCCCCTGTCACCAAACCTTCTGTACAGATAAGAATCCAAACCATATCTTCGCCCAGCGGCAGAAAGCATCAGAACAACTCCGCCCGCCACGAGTAGGCTTCCTATTTGCCATTCATCCTCACATGTTGAACCCAACCAGAACGCTGGAGCTAATGATGCGGCCATAAGCGCACCCCCGAAGCCTGCGAGCCGAGTGAATAACCCGATTATCAGCAGTGTACCCACCACCAGCTCTAGCACGCTATACACTATTAGGAATGGGGAGCCTAGGCTTGGATTCTCAAGCATGAATTTGAGAAAACCCTCAAATGGGCCAGAGTGGGGTAGGAAGGTCACGAATTTTCCGAGAACGAACGATGCTGAGGCGGGGTTCACTTTTTGAGGTGCGAGCACGAGTTTTCGCAGGCCACCGTCAAGCCACATCCATCCAACACCTATCCTAAGGGGAAGCATGTACGCAGCTGGCACATAGCTTCCCAGACTATCCTTTAGTGTTTCCGTTTTCTCCATGACTATCAGTCATATTTATGACACATCGTAATATAAGCCTTGCTAATTGGATGTAGTTTCCCGTATTGGAGAAGGCTGTTGAAGCGTTTGAATTGCTCGAAACAACGACTCCGAATCCCTCCGTCTAAACACAACAAAAATCTGATTACCTCTTCTAATGATGTTCCGCGGAGTTATCCTGTTGTTACCTAGGACTTGAGCCAAGTAGGCGGATGAGCCAGGAAGCCCCGCGTAAGCCTCCCTGAGCACGATTTTAAGAAGCGTAAATTCCTCGTCGCCTTCTCTCTTACCGATCACTGAGAAAACCTGCTCGTCGCCTAGAAGGGTTACAAGTCCGTCGGCCACAAACACTATGACTGTTGACTCAGGAGGTAAACCCTTCTTGGAAATATTAGAAAACACCTCAACAAGTTCTGTAACGGGGAACACCCTCTCCCTTATACCCTGAATTATATGGTAATCCGCGCTCGCGATGGACTGAGCCACCACTGAGTAGTCAGTGAGCGTCATGCTCCTACTCACACGTCTAAGTGACTGCACTATTGTGTTCACCCTAACACTCTGACCGTAGAGTCTCTCCACAGCCGGTCTTATTTTTATAGCAAGAGCGGAATAGTTTATGAGACCCGATGTGAGAGTATAGCTTAGACAGGGGTCAGCGGTTACTACCTCCTCTACCACCTGGGTTATATTAACAGGCAAAACCTCTCCTCCTCGTCATGCTTATTACAATTAGTCATATTTTAAACATTACGATTTATTTACACACAGCAACCGAGCCCCTATGTTTTAAAGCCAGCGTGTTCGCGGTCTCACACGCCTGCTTGTCTATTCAATACTATCGATAGCGGAAAGTATTTGGACCAGAACCTGACCGACGATTCTTAATGGTTCCCTGTGCGCTTTGAGGAACGCCTTGCCGTCTTCCGTTAACTCGTACATTACAACCCGTCTTCCCCTAACACGCTGACTGCTTGTAACCCTCACATAACCCCGTCTAGTCAGCGACCTTAGAAGAACGTAAACAGAGCCTGCTGGGAGGGTGTAACCCAAAGCCCCGTTCAGTCTTTTCTGTAGCTCGTAGCCATGTTTGGGAGCCCTGTATAGCTCCAAGAGAATTAGAAGTGTTATTATTCCCCTCAGAACTTTCTCTGATTGTCGCCGGCGCATGATTACAATATACGATGGGTAAACGCTTAAATGTTTATCGATAAGTAACTTATCTATAGTGGTGAGCCGTATGCCTGAAACCAAAATCTACTCTGACAGGGTCCGCTACCTAACACTTACAAGTTTAGCCCACTTTATAAATGATGGAACCATCTACTTTATCCCGCTTATAATGGATTACATATCGCTTGAAAAGAGCGTCTCACCGCTGTGGATAACCAGCCTGCTCACAGTGTTTTACCTTACATCAACACTGCTTAGCACCGTTATAGGTAGACTCGCAGACAAGTCGGGCAAACCAGGCATACTCATATCACTCGGGTTATCACTTCTCTCAGTAAGCCTGCTTGGATTCTACTTTACGATCAAAGAGTTTCGGGGTTTACCGCAACTCCTACTAGCCATGGTCTTCTCTGCGACCTCGGGTCTGGGCAGCGCATTCTACCACCCCCTCGGCGCCTCGATACTACAGTTTTCATTCGGTGACCAGAAGAAGGGAAGGGCTCTAGGCGTAAACGGCGCCATGGGCAGTCTCGGAAGAACACTTTATCCCGGATTATTCTTTGTCCTCGCAGCCTTCTTTACTAAGCCTGGGACATTCGCATTCTTTGGAGTAGTGGGTTTAGCTGCAGCACTCTCAATCCTAGCTGGATTCCGAAGCGAGGGTAGAGGCGAAGCTAGGTTACACGGCGGGCGCGCAGGCACCATTAGGGCGACGCTTACAAAAGGAATAATTCTATTGGCAATCATAGGGTTCCTGCGTTCAATAGCGACTCAGGGAGTGATCTCGTGGATACCCATTTACTTCACCCACGTTAAGGGGTTGGGGTTTAACTCCACACTAGGAGTATCCCTCACACTTATGTATGCTGCTGGCATCGTAGGTCAGCTGATTTTCGGCTTCATGGTTGAAAGATTTGAAAAGAGATTGGTGCTCGCAATAGCCTTTCTAGGTTCCGCTGCAACACTACTGGGCTTCTTGTTCGGTGACGCATACACATCTACGATCTCCCTCTTCGGGTTCGGATTCTTCACATTCAGCGGCTTCCCCCTCTTTCTATCACTGGCAACCGATTACACACCTAAAGAATCATCATCTATCGGAAACGCCCTAGTATGGGGAGTTGGTATAAGTGGGGGCGGTGTTCTCGCACCAATAGTGCCAGCAATAATATCCGCTGATCACTACAGCCTACTTGGTGAAGCCTTCATATGGCTAGCGGTCATGAACATCGTTATCACACTACTACTACCACTGCTACCGAGACCCCAAAAATATGGAAAGGTAAACATGTTTGGATAAGTAGAGCCTAATCCCCCTAGTTATCATCGTCTACCCTCTCGACATCAACTTATCTAATTTTTCCCCAATTTTCTTAGAGAGTACTACATAAATTATTCAGTTAATCTTGTGCAATAAGTGTTTTGAGGAACAGATAATCCCGGGTTAGCAGTCATGTCCATCACCTTATACGCGTTGTACCCCTCAAAGATAGTTCCAAGAACCCTAAGAGCAGTGTGGAGAGTGTTCTCTTTAATTATTGTAGAAGCGTCTTGTTCTGTCTTGATATACCAGTAGACCCTACAGAGTTTCTCAGCGTGATCGCCTGGTACACGTGTTTTGGAAGACTGCGCATAACCGCGTCACGCTATCAAAGGGCACGGTAAGTTATTGAGCACCGCAGGGTCGCCCACAAGCGGGAGGCCCCCTCTCAGCCTGCTGAAAGCTTTCGGGCGTTGCTTTACTCTGTTAGGCTCACACCGAATCAGACCGGCTGCCACGTATGCGCGTCTACGGCAACCCAAACGAACACTGGTCTACTAACCCGATGCTTCATAATACTCCCAACAACGGCAACCAGTTAATATTCACCTGACTTCATATTAAAGTAGAGTCTCTCAACCACCTTCCCCCTCCAACCCTCCGAACGCATTAGACTTCGAGATTGGGTGGGTTGTAGAGTATTTTAAAGAATCTAGCCTGAGGTATTCCTAAGACTCGGTCCTAATGCGTTGAGCACAACGACCATAACCTTGGGCTCAGAGGAACCTTCTCTTATGCCTCGCAAAAACATTTAAGTTCCTAAAGTAGGCGAACATAACCGGGGTGGGTTCCACGGTTTGTCATCAATTCAAGCGTGTGGCGCCCATCACTTCTAAGCCCTAATTTGGACACAGGGTATTAAGGCTCGGAGTTCTAGACTCATTGAGCAACTCCTTAGCGAGACCCGCCTTTATCCAGACACCATCGTTGGATTTAGTGTTCTTTGCGTCCTGTAGGAAATGCTCTTCGACGTATAGCTGGGGGTGGTCCCGTATAGCTGGTTTCACCGATACAACTAATGTTCGTTGTCTCTAACATGAGCTATCACAAATGCATAGGTCTTAAACATAAACAATTTCAATACTCGCACCCAAGGGGGGTTGTAGGTCTAACAAATTGAGAATACTTAAATCATCGGTTTTGGTATATTGGGAATGAGGAGATTTAAGACGAGTGTATACGTTGATAGAGAGCTTTGGGAGATATTTAAGAAAACGTTTCGAAGAAAGGGTTAACCCAGGTCTTGGAGGATGCTCTCGCAGAAAAGCCACTCGAGGATTGGAGGAGGCTCTTCCTCCCCTAGACGATGCTCGAAGTGTTGAGGTAAACTTCGAGCCAGTCACGCCGAGGAGGAGTGTGAGCGGGTTGGTAAAAGTTGGAAGAAGACATAGAGAGAAGTGTTTATCTTGACACTGGCGTGATTTTGAAAGGATACCTGAAAGAAGATCAAATTGAAAAGGCGGCGGATATACCCATTTAAGGCTTATGCTGGGAAACATATGATCTTTTTTAGTCTTTGGAGTATAGGTGAAGTGCTCGGTGTGCTCGACCGGGCGAGGAGGCTTAGAAGATTCTCTAGGGCAGACCACACACTTACGAGAACACGGTTTATTTCTGAGACTAGAAGATTGATTAGGCTAGGGGTCTGCAGAATTCTACTGCTAAAGTAAAGAGTAGGATGCTTAGGAATGCGTGGAGCATAGTCGAGGAACATCATATCTATGAGGTAGATGCGCTGTAGCTTGCTTCAGCGAGGATGGCTGGTGTAAATCTCTTCTACGCCTCAGACCAAATACTTCATAAAATCGCTGCAACTCTGGGCTTGAACAGGGTATGCCTCTAATCTCCTCCGCGTGGTGTGGTGAGCTAAAGTTTGAGAACTCAAAGGTGGCGATACCCAAATAACTTGCGGGTGTATGACATCCTAGTGCGGAACCTTTTATCCAGACACGTCCCTACTCTCTGCCAATCTTTTCACGCGTCTCCCTGTGTTCCCTTTCTCTTAGTGCCTTAACCTCAACCACTAAGTGTCCGCGGTCTGTTGTATGCCATTTAACATGTCGAGAAGTCCGAGCTTAGTGGCTAAAGCTAAGCGGGATTCCTCATTCCCTGTCGAGCACCTCTAGGAAGCGTTTCTTAAACGAGGTACTCAAATGACTCTAAAGTATAAATACGTAAAAAATATATATTTTTTCAGCCACTGAACGAATACGTAAATACCAGTCAGCAAACATAGATATTAACTATTCATCCCATAGAGCGACTTCAATTTATGGGACTCAACTCTAGGAATATAATAATGTTTTACTAAGCCAGTGAGCTTTTCCAATAAGCTTCGAATGTCAATAATCTTAATTTGAGGTACGGCTTGATTTCTTCGTGAGTTTAGACCCCCTTTTTAACCCTTCGACCATTGCGGTCGTGGGCGCGGCGCGCGAGAAAACCAAGGTGGGCAACATTGTTCTTCGAAACCTTTTATCAAGCTTCGCTGGGAAATTATACGCTGTTAACCCTGCGACTGAAAGTGTGGAGGGCGTGCGCTCTTATCGCACGCTTGTGGATGTACCAGATAAGGTGGACTTGGCTGTTGTTACGGTCCCACGTAGTGTGGTCTTAAACGTGGTTGATGACGCGGTTAAAGCGGGTGTAAGCTCAGCCATAGTGATAACCTCAGGCTTTAAGGAACTCGATGAAGAGGGCGCGCGCCTCGAAGATGAGCTGGGTGCACGTGCAAGGAAGGCTGGCTTAAGAGTGCTTGGGCCAAACACGCTTGGATTGATAACCCCACGTTTTAATGCGACATTCAGCTTCTCCGACGTAAAACTCGGTGGTCTAGCTTTGGTGACGCAGAGCGGTGGAATAGGTGTCTACATGCTAAACTGGGCTCATAGGACACGCACCGGGCTTAGCTACTTTGTGAGCCTCGGCAATGAGTGTGACATAAAGGAGGCGGAAGTGTATAGTTACCTTGCTGATGACCCCCAGACTAAGGCGATATTCAGCTATAATGAGGGTGTCTCGGACGGTAAAGCCTTCCTTGAAAAGGCTCCCCTAGTGGCCTCTAAGAAGCCACTCGTGTTCTTAAAGGGTGGAACAGGGAAGAAGGGTGCGGAGGCTGTGAAAACACATACGGGTAGCCTCGCAGGCTCTACCGAGCTATTCAGGGCGGTCGCTGAGACCGTTGGAGGGATATACGTTGAAAACCTAGAGGATTTCTTAGACCTAGCAAAAATGGTGCTCTCAAACGAAGAGGTTAAGCCCAGTATACTCGTTGTAACCAACTCCGGCGGCCACGGTGTACTCACCACGGATGAAATAGAGAGACAGGGTTTAAACCTAGTTGAACTCTCCGAGGAGGTCAAGCAAAGCTTGAGGGGTGTGTTGCCACCACAGAGCATACCAAAGAATCCCCTCGACCTTTCAGGAGATGCGGATGCCAATCGGTATAAGCTAGCACTGGAATCCGTAAAGGACGCGGACTGCACTAAGGTCGTGGTGGTACAGTCCCTCCCAACTATCAGTTGCTCAGAGCTTGCGAAGGTATTGCTAGAATTTAAGGGTAAGAGTGTTGTGGGCGTAGTCATGGGCCTCGATGAGGAGGCCGCGGCGAGGACGCTTGAGTCAGCGGGCATACCAGCCTACAGGTACCCCGAGGACGCGGTGCGAGCCATCAAACACTTGCTTAGTAGACGCACCCCTCTTAAAAAGATTCGTAATCCCGCGCCGCCCTCCACCGTGCTAAGCATGGTGTCAGGCAAATCTAACCTTGCAGACGCGGAGTGTTTTAGGCTGCTGGAGGCTTACGGGCTTAGGACAGCCAAGTGGAGCGTGGTGTCAACCGTAAGCGAAGCATCGTCAGCCGCGGAGCGCATAGGATTCCCAGTGGTTATGAAGATCTCAACAGATTCACCCACACATAAGACCGAGCTCGGAGGTGTCAGGGTAAACGTGCAACCCGGCGACGTTACACGTGTATTCGCTGAACTCACTAAGATTTCTGGTAGAGTTTTGGTGCAGGAACAACTGCCAGGCGTAGAGGTGTTCTTAGGGGGAATAGATGACCCAGTGTTCGGTAAGGCCGTAGTGGTTGGGTTGGGCGGCATATATGTAGAATTGTTTAGAAGTGTGAGTTACGGGCTTTGCCCCGTAGAATATGAAGAGGCGGAGCGTATGGTCAGGTCCAGTAAGGTGGAAGCACTGCTTAAAGCAAGGAACAGAAACTATAGTGTGGATGCAGTGATAGACTCTATTGTGAAGATTTCAAAACTCATGGTAGACTTAGATGTTGAACAGTTGGACATCAACCCGCTTATCGTGAATCAGAACGGAGCGTACGCCGTTGATGCGCGCATCGTACTCAGATGATATCATTGCTGGAGAGGCTCACCTCCATCACAGGAGATACCCATGTGTGCTGCTCAACCTGAAGGCTCGTCTCAAAAAATAGCTGGGCTCAGCTCCGAAGAAGCCAAAAGAAGGCTGAGCGAGTATGGCTATAACGAGGTAGAGGAGCAAAGGAGAAGCGTCTTCCTTACCGTTGCCAAAAAATTCTGGGGGATCACCCCGTGGATGCTCGAAGTCACCATCGCACTCACATGGCTACTGCACAAGTACGTGGACACCTATGTGGTGGCTGGTCTCCTACTATTCAACGCTGGGTTGAGCCTGTTCGAGGAGAGGCGCGCGGACTCAGCCGTAACTGCGTTAAAGCAGAGGCTTCATATCCAGGCTAGGGTGAAGAGGGATGGTGAGTGGGTTAGCCTGCCGGCGCGGGAGGTGGTTCCCGGCGACGTTATTCGTCTGAGGGCGGGAGACGTCGTCCCCGCGGATGTCAAAATCGTTGAGGGCAAGCTCGACGCTGACCAGTCGGCCCTCACAGGCGAGTCACTCACAGTGTCTAAGACGGTTGATGACAGTGTCTACAGCGGCACCATAGTAAAGAGGGGTGAGGTTACGTGTATAGTTACGGCAACGGGTGCCAAAACATACTTTGGACGGACGGTTGAGCTTGTGCAGCTAGCCAAACCCAAGCTACACATGGAGGAGGTGACGGCCAGCGTGGTGCGCTGGCTGCTATTAATGGTAGCCCTACTGTTAGCGCTAGGACTCGGTGTATCCTATGCGAGGGGGGGTGAACCTAGCACAAATACTCCCGCTCACAGTTGTGCTTCTAGTATCAGCGATACCCGTCGCTCTACCTTCGATGTTTAACATAAGCATGGCGGTCGGCTCACTCGAACTATCCAGAAAGGGAGTGCTTGTCACAAGGCTTAGCGCTTCGGAGGATGCTGCAACGATGAATGTGCTGTGCGCTGATAAAACTGGGACGCTCACAAAAAACAGGCTGTCCATCGCCGAGATTATTAGCCTTAATGGCTTCAAAGAAGATGAGGTAGCTATTTTCGGCGCCCTCGCCTCAAACGAAGCTGACAAGGACCCAATAGACCTCGCATTCCTCTCTTATGTAAAGCAAACCAGCAACAGCTTGGGGGAACACAAAATTTTAGAATTCACCCCCTTTGACCCAACCACGAGGATGACGCAGGCACTCGTGTCCCTTGGCGGAGATGAATTCAGGGTGTACAAAGGCGCTGTTGAGGCCGTGCTCGAACTCTGCCATAGCCCGCCAAGCGAGCGCTCTGAGGTGGAGCGGAGGGTTCAGACACTCACAGAGAAAGGCTACAGGGTGCTCGCCGTGGCTAGGGGGGCAGAGGGTGTTGGCTACACGCTTGCGGGCATCGCCGCCTTGAGTGACGAGTTAAGAGAGGACTCTCCCCGGCTGGTTAATGAGCTTAGCGAGCTGGGCGTTTCAGTCAAGATGCTCACAGGAGACGCGCTGCCGGTTGCTCAAGAGGTAGCACGCAAACTCAACCTAACTGGACCCGTTGAAAAGATGTCCGCGTTAAGGAGCCGGGGGGATGAGAATGAATACGCACAGATAGTAGAGGGGTTTCACTCTATGTAGGCGTACGTAGGTACGCATCAGCACACCTATCGTACACGTAGTAGAGCTTGGGCTTCACAGCATCATATAGGGACCTCACGGGTTCACTGGTCCCCTTCAGCTCCGCCCCTGTCTCGACGCACCCACCCACCGCGCGATGCGGTGGGGAACGCCGACCATCTTCAGTTCCCTTCACCCTCCTCATCCCCCCATATGTGTGTGCACGTACCCCTCCATCTTTTCCTAAAGGAGGTCTTGGGTCTCTATCTGCTACCACCCACCCTACTGCCCATGCACACAAATGCTCAAATCCGAAAATCTATATAAACCTATCTATTTTGAAACTGCTGACAACGGCTCTGCGGGTCTAGCAGAAATATATCCAGAAGACAAATACAACATAGTTAGGGCGCTGCAGAGAAAAGGTCACATAGTTGGTATGACCGGCGACGGAGTGAACGATGCTGCCGCACTCAGGCAGGCTGAGGTCGGTATAGCTGTCAAAGACGCCACGGATGTCGCGAAGGGGGCGGCGAGCGGCGTACTCACAGTGGAAGGTCTTGAGCCAATAGTGGATATGATTAAAGTGGGTCGCATGATTTATCAGCGCGTGGTTACTTGGGTGCTAAACAAGCTCGTTAAGACCTTCCAAATAGTTGTGTTTGTAGTACTCGCCTACCTCCTCACAGGGTTATTCAGTGTGTCAATCTTCAGCATGGTGCTCTACCTCTTCCTAACGGATTTTGTTACGCTATCCCTATCCACAGACCGCGTTAGGTATTCTAGGCGGCCAGACACTTGGGATGTGAACTGGCTGGTGGGCCTCGGCATCCTAGTGGGCGTACTCGTAGTAGTAGAGTCGATGCTCCTACTCTACGTTGGATTCAGATTCTTCGAATTTGGACACGACATCAACAGACTACACACATACGTTTTCAGCTATCTTGTATTCAGCGGCCTGTTCAATGTGCTCATCGTAAGGGAAAGAGGCCACTTCTGGCATTCCAAACCTAGCCTAGCCCTCCTAGCCTCGGTCTTGCTCGACCTAGTCCTAGTCGTTGCGATCTCACTGAGTGGGGTGTATAGCCTCAAAGCTCTAACGATAGCACCCCTCGCCTTCAGCGGTTCGTGGGCACTTGTGGCCTCACTCTGTGTAAACGATCCCATAAAGGTATTACTTGTAAGTCACCTTCACCACAGCAAATAGAGACGTGGAAGCATGCAGACGATATCCACAAAGACGCCCTACACACTCTAAAAGTTCACGCTCCACACACTACCCATCAAACGAATAACGCTTCCAGCCCTGAGCCATCGAACCTCAAAAGAGTGTGCAAAGACCCAGTTAAATCTACGTCTTCACCATGCGTGCCACACAGACCCGTCAAGAATCTGTGGACTACCCCACACCCCCACGGAGAATGAGCCTTCATGTCCCAGCCACCAAGCCCAGTCTCCTCCCCCAATTGCCACGGCGGCAGCGGTGTCCGCAAACATACACGGACTGGCTTTACAAACACCAGTTGTAGCCGCACCAATAGCACAACACCCCAAGTCAAAAGTTTCAACCATAATCTCCAGTCAACAAAGGCCACCTTCTGAGACTTCCATCACCCCTCCGTTTCGCGCTGCGGGAGACCTAAAACTCATAACCCATGATTCTGGGAAGGATTAAGTAAGCCTAGAAGTTATCAGAGCGCACACCAAAGACCGCAAAGGTCCGTTTGGACCTGTTTTCTTGTTCCGCGTGTGAGCGAAGACTACACCATGACTCTGGATATCACGATGCAACTCAAGAGCGGGCTCAGCAAGCAAAATAAGGCTTATTAGAGCTGAGACATCCACTATTCGGTGCGTTCTCACGAATTTTTCAGGTGGTTACATCAATAAGGTTGGCTTAGTAGACCTAACGAGTAGCAGCGTTGAATACCAAGAAACGGATAAAACCCTCGCTCAAAGCTTTATAGGCGGCCGAGGCTACGGCGTCAAAAGACTCTATGACCATTGTCGTACGACAGAGCCTTATTCTGAGGGGAGTATAATAGGCTTCTACACTGGGCCCGTTACGGGGACGCCTGTACCACTTGCGAATAGGTTGACTATGGTGTTCAGATCTCCTTTAACCCGCACAATAGCGTACGCGAACACCGGCGGATACGCTGCCACAGCCCTCAAACTCGCCGGCTTCGACGCCTTGGAAATAAGGGGTAGAAGCGATTCCCCCAAATATGTTCTCGTCAGAGGGGGAGAAATCACACTACTCGACGCGTCCCCACTGTGGGGGAAGGGTGCGAGCGAGTGCATTAAGCTTCTCAAATCCAAGCACGGGGATGTCAGGGTTCTATCGATTGGTATCGCAGGTGAAAACAAAGTCAAGTTTGCGAACATCGTTAACGATGCCGGTAGGTCGAGCGGTGTAAGACATGGAGCGGGCGCCGTGCTGGGGGACAAAAGGGTAAAAGCAGTTGTCATAGCCGCGGACTACTCTTTGAGGGTTCCGATAGCTAACAGAGAAAAATTTATGGATCTACTTAGACGCCTTAACTCCAAGATTCGTGGTTCACCTCTACTCAACCGGGTGACCGGACTGTTCTCGATCTACGGAACACCACTTGCGGTGAACCCACTCAACCGGTTCGAGGCGCTTCCATTTCGAAACTACACCAAAACGTCTTTCGAAGGAGCAGCCCAACTCAGCGGCGAGAAGATGAACGGCACCATCCTGATTTCAAGGCTCACGTGTAATAGCTGCTCTGTTCAGTGTAGGAGGGAGACTGTGGGGGTTAGCAGGTACAGTTTCCGAACAGAGGGACCCGACTATGCCCAGATATCTTCTCTTGGTAGCAACTGTGGGGTTGGTGACCTCGAAGCGGTGGCATACATGAATTACCTATGCTACGAGCTAGGAGTCGACCCCATTGAGACTGGTAACATACTCGCGATCCTGGCTCACGCTACAGAGAGAGGGCTTGTGGCCCAAGACCAAGGACTAAGGTGGGGGGACGTTGAACGCATGGTCGAGCTTATACGCATGATCTCTACGAAAACCGGGATTGGAGGCATACTCGCTGAGGGTGCTCCAAGCGTGTCGCAAGCTTTGGGTGATCCGTCACTCAGTACGGCGGCTAAAGGGATAACAATACAAAACGCCGACCCACGCGTGGAGTATGGTTGGGGTCTTCTTAACGCTACGGATAACACCGGAGCCTCTGCGCACATATGGGTATACCCCGACCTGATCTATTCCTTCATAGACTTACTGGGCGAAAAAAGTCTTGTTGCCCGCATAGCACTCAACGAGTATGATAAGCTAGCCTCTGCCGTGAGGTATAAGCAGGATCTCGTGGCCGTGCTCGACTCGCTACAAATCTGCGCATTTTCAAACATGGCCTACGACTTGGAAGACTACGTTGAGGCGCTAAACGTGGTCACAGGGTGGAACATAGATCGGGATGAGCTTCTCAGGGTGGGTGAGAGAATTTTTAACTTAGAACGACTATACAATGAGGCGAACGGTATAGTGGACGACACCCTTCCCACAAGGTTTCTCTCAGACCCTGTGCCAAGTGGGAAAAACATGGGAAGAGTTTTTCCCCTTAAAGAACTGCTTTACAACTACTACTCGGTCCGAGGCTGGGAAGCGGGAAGGATAGGTGAGCCAAAGCTTAAAGAGCTCTCCCTCACCTAGTCCGGAGAACCCAGTATCCTAAGAAATCCGAAGCCAACATCGAGCATATCGCGAAGCGAAATCACCCCGACGGGCCTACCTTCTTGGCTCATAACCACTATGTGTTTAATGTTGAATTCAGACATGAGCTGCGCAACCTGAGCAATGCTTGAGTCAGTGTTAACAGTGACCACGTTTTTGGACATCACCGAATCAACCGTGGGCTTCTTTTCATGCGCCTCAAACATACCCTTCGCCACCGCGAACACAACATCACGCTCAGTTAGTATGCCGAGAAGATACCCTTCGTTGTCAACCACAATCACGCTTCCAACCTTCTCAGACCACATTTTCTCAGATGCCTCGCGGAGTGTTGAAGACGCGCCAACGGTCACGGGGGGAGAACTCATAACGTCACGAGCACGGACCTCAACCCTCCTAGGCATACGTTTATGAATTGGCATGATAACTCAGGAAATGAATCACATACACTTTAGGCTATTTATAGCCAGGAATCAGCTAACACGGTGGGTAAACTGTTAGCCTCACTGAAGCTAAACAGAGGCAGCTAAACATCGGTCAACACTAATGGCTAGGTCTATGCTATATATTTTCTTACTCTTTTTAAAGTCGCTTAGAGCGCAAACGCGTGGCATCACTCATAGTAAAAAACTTCGTAGTTGTAGAGTCACCTTAGAAGGCTTCACCCACTGGCTACGTGTGCCCATGTGGGAATCATTGTCAGCCTAGCGGGATCTAATTATACCAGCCCTGGTATGCGAGGTATGAAAAGGTATATTTCATAGAGTGGTCTATAGACACATGTATGGTAAGAACAAATGTTGCAGCCGAGTATGATCTGGTTCAAGAGTTGGGGCAAGAGGCAAAGAAGCAGAGTAAGACAATGTACGCCATTCTTAATGAGGCGATCAGGCTATACCTAAACACTGTTAGAGTTGAAAAGTCACCAGATGAGGTACTCAAAATCCTAAGGGCCTTTGACATTATGAAGTCGCTTGAGGCTGTGCCAGTGCCGAAGATCCTACTTGATGAGAGCCTCCAATTAGCTTCTAAGACCTCAAAGGAGGATCTATGCAAGCTCTGGTATGCACACGGGAGGGTGGTTGGCGAACTCTTCAAAACAATCGCGCCCACAATCAGTGAACTCAAAGAATTAATAAGGGCCTACAGGGGGTTACTCCCCCTCAACCTCTTCGAGCTAGAGGCACGCGAGCAGGGTGTAACCATAGTTATGACGGGAACCGGCTACAGCGCACTGTCATCTGAGTGCACCGCTCAAGCGCTCCGGGGACTACTTGAGACGTATGGCCTAATCGTAGATGGCGCTGAGGTAGCCAACGGATTCGTCAAGGTTAGTGCTCACGTAACCAAATAGCCAGATGACTCTCCTGTTCAACGCTGGGTATAGATCTTTAAGAAGTCCACACCAAGCCCTGTGCCGTCTTCACACAGCCTGGATCCGAGCCCAGTGGGTCGTGACCCGAAGCGTAGGCCCTCGCCCTGCTCCCCCCGCATAACTGCGTGTATTCGCACACCCCACACGGGCCCCTTAATTTTCTGCTTCTTATCTTAACTAGAAGGGGATGAGACCTGTATATTTGCTTCAAACTTTGGGTGCGTATGTTCCCCAACGGGACCGGGGTGAGGCCTCCTGGGTACACGGTGCCTTCATAGCCAACGAATATTATGCCGTCGCCGTCAAGGGTACCACGGGGGGAAATCGTGGTCTTCTGGTTAGGCTGGCCCTCTAGTTCGAAGAGTCTATTCCTAAGGCGTTCGTAGAGTGGGTTATTCCAGTAGTCACCCGCCTCCTCCCTTATCTTTAATACCCGCCTAATCGATGGAGCCTCAACTGTTCTAAGTATCACACCGTATCGTGAAGCATCGTAGAGGAAGTTCAACACACTTTCATTTTCATCAGCATCCAAATCGTCAACACCCATACCCCTCCCCACCTTTATCAGGAAGAACACTTCCCATACCTTTACTCTATGGCTTCTCAACATGTGGAAAACTTCTGGTAATTCGAGCACGTTGTCCCTCATCACTGTAGTGTTAACCTGAACACTGAGTCCAAGCTCCACAGCGGCATCTATGACTTCAATCGACCGCTCGTAGGTTCCAGCAACCCTTCGAATACCATCGTGGGTGATGGGAGATGAGCCGTCAACACTCACGGAGATAGCGGACACCCCCGCCGATTTGAGCTCTTGGAGCTTTTCACGTGTAAGTATAGGTGTAACTGAGGGTGAGAGAGCGAACCTCACACCTCTCTTCTTCGCATAGTCCAAGAGCTCGAAGATGTCACCCCTCATCAGTGGGTCTCCCCCAGTAAATATGACTGTGGGATATGGCTCACCGAACTCTGCTACCTGCTCAATAAGCCCATAGCCCTCCTCCCTACTGAGCTCACCAGGCAAGGGTGACTTTATCGCCTCAGCTCGACAGTGCACACAGGAGAGTAAGCACGCCTTCGTGGTCTCCCAGAAGACGAGCACGGGTCTATCATCGAACACTAAGCATCCACCCCTGAAACACCAAGCGTAAACACATGTATGAGGCCGCCAAGTATGACGTGGAGAAATGATTGAGAGCGGTGGGTTGCACCATCATTTGTAGAACCCTATACGCAACCCTTAGATAATCCTTTGTGTATAATCGTTGATATTTGCACACGCGTAGGCTCACCCCTACGTTGACCCGTGATGAGCATACCAGAATGAGAACTCTGATGGGGTGAGAACTGTTAGGTTGGCCGTCATATATGCGTGACCCACACCACACAACTCATAGCATCGAATAGCATACGGGTAGATGCCAGTCTGGGTGGCCACGAACCATAACGCGTCCCACTGACCGGGTATGGCATCCGCCTTCACATCGAACATGGGTATTCCTAGGTCATGGAAGACATCCTCAGAGGTCACATTGAGTATTACTGTGGTGTTAGCTGGTACCGTGAGTGTGTCGGTCGATGTGTAACCGTTTGGGTAAGTGAAGTTCCAGCCCCACTGGTAGGCGTGAACCGTTATGGTAAGCGTGGGCAGATTCTGCGGTGAGTTCCACATAAAGCTGTTGCCTTCTACACCAGCAATGAATGCAGCTATAACTATTCCTGTAACTACTATCAGTGTGAGCAGGTTCCCCCTCCCACCACCTCGGACACCCATCCCACCAGTAGACGACTTACGCCTCCCGTTTAAAATATAGAAGAACATAAGCCCGTAGGCGAAAATCGCGCCTGAGACACCCAGCACCAAGTACATGTTGAAAACAGATTGCCAATTCAGAACGGTTGGTGGAAGTGTGGCCAAATCCGCTAAGTTGAAAAGTGTAATCACTTATATCATTCCCCCTAGAGCAGGAAGAAGAACGCGAAGATGAAGACCCATACGGCGTCCACGAACGACCAGAATATTCCGAAGGCTTCCACTGCCTCATGGTTCCGCTGGGTTATCCCCCCGCTTAGACCACGTGTAATTAGGTATCCCATTATGATTAGACCGATGAGCACATGCGTGGCGTGCAACCCCACTGTGAAGTAGTAGGCGCTAAGCGCGTTGTTTGTCCATGGCATGAGCCCCTTCGAGAATAGCTGGCCCCACTCGTAGAACTCAATCGAATCAAATGCTGCACCCAGCGCCAAGGCGACACTGAGCCACCCAACCATCCCCCTAACGCTCCCCCGTCTGATTGATGATAGAGCCATGTAGGCGGCTGGGCTACTTGAGAGCAGAATGAACGTGCTTATCGCACCCAGACTTATCGGATGTAATGTACCCGGTGCGGGCCAGACTGACGGGTCACTCATGCGCACGTAGGCGTCAGCTGTCAGAACTCCCCCGAAGAGTATTATCTCGGAGAGAAGGAAGGCCCACACTCCAAGCTTAATTTTGGATATCCTGTCAAACGGCCACGCGCCGACGAGCCTATCAGCCTCCCCCTCCCCGCTTGGATCCAAAACCCAGCCCAAGAGGGCGTAGACCACTGTGGCAACGCCCAGTGCAACGAAGGGTAGGCCAAACCTATCGTAGTCTAGGAGAGCGAGCCCAAGTAATGAAAGTAGGACGCCCACGGATAGTGTGACCGGCCTGATGCTAACATGCTCGAGCACAACGAGTGAAGGTGGATAACGCTCCACTTGGGCGACCCTTCCGCCTTCAGTGGGTGTTGTTGGGCTAGACTTGTGTATGGGGTTTGACCCCACACCCAACACTACGGTGGTGGGTTCCTCTGCTGACCACTCCGGTGTACCAGCACCCCATGGGTCAGCTGGTGCGCGCGGGCCTCTTACAGAGCTTTTGACTAGGTTGTACACAAGGAGGACCTGAACCAAGCCTAATACATACGCACCGATTGTGGCCACAAAGTTTGGAAGCCCCCAGCTTTCCACGTTATAGGTGAATATTCTCCGTGGCATTTCGCCCACTATGAACATTGGGAAATAGGTTATATTGAGCGCCACGAACGTCAGAGCGAAGTGGGCTTTCCCAAGCGCTTCATCATACATTCTCCCAGTCATGCGGGGGAACCAGTAGTAGAGGGCTGAAAAGAGGCCAAACATTGTTGTGCCAGCCATAATATAGTGGAAGTGGGCGACTACGAAGTAGCTGCCACGGTAGGCCGCGTCGAGCACGGGAGCCGCTAGAAAGAGGCCAGTTATACCCCCCAATATGAACACGGATATGGCACCCAGCGCGAATAGCATAGGTGTGCTGAGCCTAACACGCCCGCCACCCAGCGTCCTTATCACAGCGAATATGGTGACAATGAAGGGGATGGATATTGCATCTGTGCCAAACTCAAACACTTCTTTCTCCACGTCGGGTATTGTGGTCATATACATATGGTGGCCCCACACAAGCATACCGAGTGGCAGGGCGAGGGCGAAAACCGCTATGAGCACGCTTCTCCTACCATAAAGCGTTGAGCCAGAAAAAACGGGCACCACCTCGGCGAGCACGCCGAGCGCTGGGAGAAGCACTATGTACACCTCGGGGTGTCCGAAGAACCAGAACATATTATCCCATAGGAGGGCTGCTCCTCCGCTTACAGAGGTAAAGTAGAGGGTGCCGGCTATCCTGTCAACCGCGAGCATCAGCATGGCTCCGAACAGGGCTGGGAACGCGAGAAGCATCTGTATCACAGTGATGAGTATAAACCAGCTAAACATGGGTAGCTTAGCCCAAGTAATCTCTGGAGCTCTAAGCCAAACTATGGTGACTAGGAAGTTAACCGTGCTTATGGTTACCGAAGCGATGAGCATAAGCGCACCCATCAGGCCGAGGGTGGGTCCTGGGCCAGGCATAAATTGGCTTGAGCTGAGGGGAGCGTAGAAGGTCCACCCACCGTTGAGGTTGCCGCCCGGTAAGAAGAATGCGAGCGCAGCGGCGACACCGCTAGCCAAGTATAGCCAATAGCTAAGGGCGTTGAGGCGTGGGAAAGCCAAGTCCTTAGCCCTGATCTGTAGGGGCACAATATAGTTAGCGAAGCCGAAGGCGAGCGGGGAGAGAAACCATAATACCATAACTAGGCCGTGGATTGTGACCGCTTGGTTATATGCTATTGGTGTCAGGAATTTGTTATCGGGCACCATGAGTTGGGTGCGCATGAGTTCTGCGAGTGCTCCGCCCACGAATGCAAAGAAGAGTGATGTGACAATGTAGAGTAGACCTATGTCTTTATGGTTTGTGGTGGTCAGCCAACGTTTGGTCCACGAGCCAACAGTCTTAGGCAAACTACCGATGAAGGGTCTTTCAACAATGAAGTATACTAGTAGAAGACCCGCCCATACGATTAATAGCTCGGCATATGTGAGCCTAGCCACCATCCCTGAATGGTTGAAAACCACCATGGCCACCGATGTAACGCCGAGAGCAACAACGCTTAACGCAAACCAGAGTGTAGGATATAGACGTTTTCTTTCCAACATGAAACCTCAGCCTACTTTATACAGAATATTGAAAACCGTTTTCCCTAACTTGTTAGGCTGGCTTAGCAGCGAATTCACACTGCACCCAGACGAAAACACCCAACATTGTTTACCAGCCGCGCCAGACGTGACCCGCACCACCAATTAAAAACCATTAGACGTGTGCTTATTGTGTGCGTGATTGCGCTCTATGGGTTGTAGCGGGTTAATAGTCCACCTGTGAGACCGCTTTACGCATACATCGTCAGTAGGCGTGTGTAACAGGTTAAGTAGAATTTTTCACTTGTCTCCTAATTATTAGTGTTCAAATCCGAAGCTGAGAAAAGCTGGATACCCTAGATCAGTGTGCACAATAGTCGAAGCCAGAATCACAACCCTGAGATCTAAAATTTATCGCACTGGTCTTGAGGACAGACTTAACAGCATTTTGCTGTCATACTTATGACAGATTATGTTACTTTATACACTTTTTCACACATAGGTTTAAGCGGTGTGGCTGCGCTTAGTTGATTGACCCGCTATGGTAAAGGGTTTATGGGTTAAATGGAGGCGGTCGCCATGAGTTTTTCGGCTACCGCACCCCTCTGGATAGGAATCTTCATCGGCGGTATAATAGGCGGACTGGCCGAGCTGTGGGGAATATCAAACTCAGATGTGCTACTGAAACTAGCGAAATGGGAGGATAGGCTGTTTATCAACTGCATAGCCATAGCTATCGGCGTAGGGGCGGTTCTCCTATACGGTCTCGCGGCTCTGGGTGTGAGCTTCCACTACGGTGTTAAACCCGATTACGTAATAGGAGTGGCGCTCGGCGGACTCATATTCGGCGTGGGAGTCGCGGTATCAGGCTATGTGCCAGGAACCGAGTGGATGGCGCTGGGTGAAGGGCGAAGGGAGGCTATTTACGCCGTATTCGGAGGATTGCTAGGCGCAGCCTCGTGGACCATCCTCTATCAGACCCCAGTTGGCCAATGGCTAGTCGACACCTTAAACTACGGCCCAATATATCTAGCCGGCAAGGCGGGCACAGACGTGGACATCGGCTTCCTCATATCACTTGTGTGGGCTGCAGCCATGTTCGGTGTGGCCTACTTTCTTCCAAGATATCAGAACGGTAAAAGCTGCATATATATGGCTACACACCCCAACTACAAAATGACTGAAATCGAGTTGTCAGTGCACGAAGAAACATCCAAAATGCTAACTGAGGGCTCAGCCATGCCTGTGGGTCCAAGCGACCACCTGGCCTATTCAGCCAACAACCACTGGGCGCCGAAAAGCGACCTTAGATGGCTGCTCACCTTTGTTGGCGCCATCATAGGCGCCGTGGTGGTGCTCGAAATGTTCCTACACCAAATCTTCGGGGAATCCACGACCTACAGCTGGATTGTAGGATACCTATGGCTACCCTCATACAGTTATAGTCAACTCGTGTTCAAAACCATCGGTTGGGAGCCATACAGCGACATAGGAACACTGCTGGGCTCCTTCCTAGCTGCTATATTCGTATCTCGTAGATTTCAAGCCTTCAACGCTTGGATACCGAAAACATGGCAGAAAAGGTTCGGCTCAAGTGAGCTGAAAAGGGATGTGGGTGTGTTCTTAGGCTCATACTTGGTGCTCTTCGGAGCCCGCATGGCTGGTGGATGCGCATCAGGGCACATCCTGAGCGGCGACCTGCAGATGGCTCTAAGCAGCATAGAATTCTTCGCGTTCGTGGCCTTCAGCCTCCTAATCACTGGGAGGCTTCTCTACGGCGGTAAAAGAACCGAGGTGAACGCGTAGTGAGCCAGTCAACGTCGCAACAGACGAGGAAAAGCGAAAGAGACGTGAAGCTGTTCGTGACAATCATGACAATCCTAATCGTGCTTGCCTCGGCACTAACGGTTGGGTCATACAACGGCTACAGTCCTAATCCATCCTCAGTGGCTATAACAGGATTCCTGCTACTATTAACAGTACTCATCACAGCGGTATAGTACAAGACAAAATACCCCGGCTACGTTAGAATGGACTGAGGAGTGCCGATGAACCAAAACCTTTTTCTCTTTTTAACACATCGCTTTGAATTATTCCTCATACGTTAGTTAACCACATTTTACATGGTTTATGTAGCCCAAACCAGTCCTACACTGTATGCGTACATACATCCTTAGACACCTTATGGTAAGACTCAGCCTAAAGCTCTGATGGTAAACCACACCGTCACCTAGATGGTGATGTGGGTATCAACACAATTAACCAATTTGTTTAGCATAGAGATGGTGGATTCTTCGTAGCCCAACCCTGGTCTAAGTAGTGTCCTAGATAGTTACCTAGTCTAATGTAGCGTAACTCGTAATTCTCACACCCTCTCAGAAACCGTTGAGCTCAGCTGTTCGTCGTCAAGCTATCTTTCATATTCAAAGAATCTGGTCACAACTTTGGATTGCGCTCTACGCAATACTTCGCTCAGGCTTGAGGGCCGCACCCCGAGCTTCTGAGCGAGCCTCCTCAGGGTTATCTTCCTTGGGAAGTCAAAGTAGCCGAGTTCATAGGCTCTCTTCAAAACGTCTCTCTGGTGAGGACTTAAAGACCTGTAACCGCTCAGCTTAACACTGGACTGCTTCATGTCTCCAAGCTCAACCCTCACACCGCTTTCGCCCAAGAGATCCAAGGTTCTGCGAAGCGCAAGCCTATTACCCACGAGGACCCTCCACTTAGAAGGCTGAACACGTGACTCACCCACAACATAGTTCATCGGGCAGCTCAGACAGAACACATCATTCTCCTGCACGACCCTACAGTAGACTGGGGTATCCATGACGGTAATGGCCCAAGCCGATGACACGCCGTTTGACTCCGAATATACCTTCTTAACAGACTCTTCGAGTTTAAGTGCGTTAAGAAACCCCTCTATGTCGCCCCCCACCAATTCGAGGAAAAGCGCCATACGCTGCGGGCTGAAAGGCTTGCAGTCCACGACCGAAACACTGACCCCGAAACGGTTAGCCAGATCCTTAACCGCGTTCGAACCATCAACCTTTAACTGAATTTCATTTAACACTCCAACACACTCATGCATAAGAACGTGAGACACCTATTAAAAGCCTAACTCCTAACGTGTTAGGGTTCATGTGATGGTGTAGTGATGAATATAAATTGGTAACAACGGGAGTCACACATTCCACAAATAATATATACCGATTAGAAAAGTCTATATCGAGCCAGAAATAAAGGTTGTTTTCCATATCTATGTGGACTCTGAACCTCTTAAGGTATTAACTAATGAGTACTCTTCCATAAGCATACACTAGATTCAACCAAACCTCCTCCGCGATCGTATCCAAATCCCTATATCCTTAGATGATGAGAAGATCACAAGCCCTTCACCATTCAACAACAAAGTCGCATTGAAGCTAGCGCGATCCAGTCCACGCATAACCCCTTAGTATCAAATTCGGGAACACATATCCGAATATGACCGATCCATTTCTTAGGCTAGAGCCAAAAAAGGATTAAAAAGGGGGCAATCAGCAGTTCTTTTTAGTTCCTAATCTATTGGGCTCTAGACCTACTTTGTGGCATCCGACTTAGGATCGCTGTGGACTTGAGCTATACTCCGCCCGCCTATTATACCTACACTGGAATCCTTTATATAACCCTTAGCCTCCCTATGCTCAAAGATGTGCCCTAGCACCACTATAAGTGAGAGAATCAAGGGCTCTGCGAGTGTTAGAGCCCATCCTTCAGATAGGTAGGGCACTCCGTTAGCTGGGCAAATATACGTGGATGCAGGACCAAAACACGCTTTCCGCAGTAGTACGGTGGTGCTTAGAAGGGCTATTATGCCAAGTGCAGAGCACAGACCCCCCGCACAGCCTGCGAGAACCTTCCTACTGGGCATACACTTAGATTTCCCACTCTCCTAATAAATTTTTCGGGCGTGTTAAGCTTGAGGAGGAGGCCTAACATGTTAGTATAAAGCACCCCGACTTTTTAAAAAATAAACAAAAATGGATATATATGTTTAAGTGTTTACAAAGCTTTTTATACTGCTTTTGTGATTGCTAAACAGAGGCTAAAATATATGAGCAAAAGTGTAGGGGCTCATTCAAGGCTTGGTAGAACCACTGTTTTAGTGGTTCTCGTTACGGCTCTTGCGGTATCAATAAGCGCCTACGCTTTTATTGCTGGGGTGAGCGTCTCCGCTGAGCAGAGCGCCACACTCGTAGCGTATAAGGTGAGCGGTCACGCCGACCTCGCCTCACCAGGCACAGAAGGTTTCTGGAACTCCATCCCCTGGGTGACTATTCCTTTATCAGCTAATGTACCAAACGGTGGCCACACCCCCGCGGTCAACGTTAAAGTGGCTTGGAACGGCACAGACGTGTTTGTGCTTCTTACATGGAACGCCACTAAGCCTAGTAACAGGATGTCAAGCGTCTTCTCACTGGGTGGTGGCCCATTCGGCTTCCCCCCGTTATGGTACAATGCGACTTCCAATTCGTATGTTGTGGCGCCTCCGAGGGCTGTTGAGGAGAACATAGTCAAACAGTATTATGTTAACTCTACCTACTACTCGCAGGACCGTGTCGCGATGATGTGGTATCTAGGGGGTCAAACGGGTACACCCGATGACTGCATGGTTGTGGGGGAACCCAACGGTGGAGCGCTTCAAGCCGGAGGAGCAGCGAACATCTGGGACTTTATGACTGGCGCCACGTGGAATACCACGACACCATTCCTACCCGCCATAGGTATGCAGCCAGTGCCACTCAGTAAATACTATGATTGGTGGAACAGGAACGTTTCATTCACTGGGGTTGACTACACTGCTCCCCCAACTGGGTTCGCTCTTAACCTCTACACCAACGCCACAAACCTCTACGAGGTTGGTCTTGGAACAGGTCTTTTCTATACTGATGTTGACACCAACCACACTGACCCCTACGTAGTTCAGGCTGGAGCCACAATGGGTCAGAGTTCTTGGACAGTCGAGCTAATCAGGCAGATAGGTGAGCCGCAGGGTGGCGCACCCTACCTTGTCAACATACAGTCCGGTAATACGTATGATGTGGCCTTCGCAGTCTGGCAGGGATACACGGGTGAGAACGCGTTTATAAAGTCCATATCTACGTTTCAGACGCTTTATATCTCTAATGAGGCTCCTCCAAGCCTCATAGTACCAGGCGAGGGACTGGTTGGCCCGCTTACAGCATACGAATTTGTGGCTATACTGGGTCTAATAATAGCGCTCATAGTGCTCGTAGCACTCTACTTCGTGATGAGGAGGGCGTAGATATGAGCGACCAAAACACTCATACACCACAGGTGGACGAGTCGAAGAGGAACTTCCTTAAAGCGCTGGTCCTACTTGGAGGCGCGGCGCTAGTGGGTGGAGGTATACCCGTTGTGAAGTACCTGAACCCGCCCCCAGTCGGACTCACAGCCTTCCCAACACTTCTACTCGTGGATAGCTCGGGTAACCCCATCAAGGCTTCAGCGCTACCAGTCAACTCACCTCAGGCCTTCCAGTTCAACTATCCGCTACTCAATGAGCCAAACTTCCTTTTAAACCTAGGCGATGCAAACAACAACCCCGTTGAGATACCACCAACCGAGGTCGTGGTGCCCGCGGACGGTTCAAAATACCCCTTCCCCGGGGGTGTTGGACCCAACAAGTCCATAGTGGCCTACAGTGGGATATGCCAACACCTCGGGTGCAAGTACCCCGAGCTTCACTTCTACCCACCGGGATACCCACCGGCGCAGACATTTAATGGCTCCATGACTATGGTTATACACTGTAGCTGCCACGGTAGCACGTATGACCCCTATAAGGGTGGGGCTGTGATAACTGGCCCCACCACTCACCCCCTCCCCGCGGTGGTGTTACAGTGGGACCCCTCAACCGATGAGCTCTACGCCACGAGGATGGTGGGTCCAGTGATATATGGTCACACATCAGATCTTACTGGGGGTAACCCAATCACGGGCACATCTACAGAAGTAGTGGACGTTGGTAACCCGTTTGGCTAGGTGGCTCAGTGTGAGTCTGGCTGAGAGATTCATTAACTGGTGGAGTGATAGACTGCACGTAAAAGACGTACCCCTGGCGAGGATACCCGACTACATGTATTCGGTTAACTACTGGCTCGGCTCAATGGTCGCAGCCGCACTCATATATGAGGTTATATCAGGCTTATTCCTAATACTCTATTATACACCGAGTAACCCCTACACTCAGACCGAATTCATAATAACCAAGGTCCCCTACGGCTCACTCCTACTTTCAACCCACCTCTACGGCGCATACATCATGATATTCCTCGCCTATGTGCACATGTTTAGAAACTACTTTGTTAAGGCGTATAAGAACCCGCGTGAACTACAGTGGATGGTTGGCGTGATACTGCTCACGCTCACACAGGGCGCAGCGTTCCTCGGCTACAGCATGACGGGCGATATACTTGCGGCGGATGCCGTCGACGTGGGGAGGGGGGTATTAGAGCAGGCGCCCTTCGGTAAGACGCTTGAGGCGCTTGTGTTTGGGAACGGCACCTCCCTCGACCTATTCACGAGGCTTCTTGGCTACCACATAATACTCGTGGCCCTCATAGGCCTCCTCTTTGGCTACCACTTTTACCTTGCGGAGATGAATGGATTCATGCCCCACCCGAAGAAGGTGGGCTACAGGGCTCCAGCTAAACTCGACGAGAAGGATCCCTCACTTAACCCCTGGTACCCTAGGAACCTACTCTACATGCTTGAACTCGGTTTCTTCACATTCGCAGCAATACTCATAGTGCCGTCAGTGATAAGCCTACTACACAACGTCCCCATACTGTTCTCACCATACCCATCGGTTTCACCCACGAGTCCTCAGGCCACAACCATACCAGCCTACCCTCCATGGTTCTTCCTATTCATGTACAAGGTACTCGACTTCCGACCCCTTTCACCAATACAGGTAGCAGTGGTGGCCGCACTGATACCCATCATATACTTCTTACTCGTACCAGTGCTTGACAGGTCTAAGGACCTACACTTCTTCAGCGGCTGGGTTTATCAGGCCATAGGCGTCATAGCCATAATCAACTTCATCCAAGCGAGTGTATGGGGGGCCATAGCACCCGGCATACCTGTGGACCCCAACGTGTACATACCAGTCATAGTGGAGCCCGTGATAATAGTATTCGTGGGCTTCTACCTTCTCTCTAGGCGGGCGCACACTCTAGCCAACGCCAATGTAAGAAGCGTTGGGCGGGTGGCCGCAATAGGCCTAATAGCCCTGGCTTCGGGTGTGTTCTTAGAGGCCTTATACTCCCTACAGACCCTAACACTCCACCCCTCATTCACATATATTCCCCCAGCGATCACGGGCCTCCTCTCCACGGGGCTACTTGGGGCTGTGCTCATAGGAGTCGACAGGGCAACCCCCACAACTCCCCCAAGCGGAGTGGGAACACCACGGAAAACGACCACTACCACAAAGAGGCTTGGAGCCGCATACGCACTCCTCACGGTTCTCCTAATCACCGCGATTGCCCTCGCAGCTGTAACTTGGAGATTCAACCCGCTCACCCAAGCCGCGTTCTTCGGAATAGGCCTAGGTGCACTTCTCCTAGTGTTCGGCGAGATGATATCCATATACCACTATGTTGTGTACACGCCACCAAAGAATAGGTGACAACCATAACAAAACACTTCTTCACAAAAGTACAGGTTTGGAGGGAGGAGGGGGTGGGTGTCATAGCCATCAATAATCCCCCACTCAACACGATCGACGCGGATGTGCTCGACCAGCTCACAGCGGCCGCCACACTAGCGGAATCGGATCCACACATAGAGGTAATAGCACTCACAGCCACTGGAGACACATTTTTCTCATCGGGTGTGAAATGGGAGATGGGAAGCGCTTTAGACACCCTCCAGGCCAAGGCTCAAGTGTACACATCCATCGCTACATCCATTTCTAAGCCCGTGGTCGCCGTCCTTAATGCACCTGCGCTTGGGGCCGGTCTCGAAATCAGCTTACTCGCCGACTTCAGGCTTGGCACAACGACATCGTACATGGGTTTCCCAGAGGCGTGCTACGGGTTCCCACACCTCTTCGCGGGGCCCTACGTGGCCAAGGAGGTTTTCGGTGCCAGCATTGCGAGGAGACTTTTCACACTCGGCGACACCCTCCCCCCAGAGGACGCATACAGGTTGGGGTTGATAGACATGCTTTTCGAAAGACAAAACTTCTTAGGTGAAGCTAAGAAGTGGCTTGGGAAACTTGGAGGTAGGGGAGGAACATTGCTCCACATACGCTCAGTGTCCTATGACCCGCTTAAACTCAGATATACATTCGAAGTCGAAAAAACCGCAGTTAGGGCTCTCATAAGTGGGGGTGGGAGTGGTGCCGACGGTGATGGGCTAAGGAGGAAAAGGGAGGAGGTGGCCACCCTGTCACCCACACTGCATATGAGGCTTGAGGCTATGAAAAACGCTTTGAAGTCCGGTGGAATGGGTGATGAAGACACCGAAAAAACGGGCGGAGCATAGGCTCAGCGGGTTGAACCCGCTCTATGTGCTGTTCGCGGCGGTGTTCCTCGTACAAGTTGGGCTACAACAGTTTTTCGTAAGGCTTTCACCCTATCTTTTCGCGCTGAACATAAGTGGAACAACTGAGAACACGCTTGTCAGGCTTGGAACCGTAAGCATAGACATGTCAGCGGTGATAGGCGTAGCGGCACTCATACTCGTGGGTATAGAGCATCTTAGGGAAGGGGTCAAAGGGGTGGCCGTAGGTGTGCCTCCATTGGTTGTTGGGATGCTCGTGTTCATCATGGATTCAGCGAGAGTTATCCTACCATCCACAGAATTTTCGTCACTCTACGGGTCCACTTTATGGTTTGAACTCACCGTGGGGGTGCTTCTTTTCTTCACATTCACAGCGTTTGGGGTATTCGCGGCCACCTTACGTAGAGGTAAGTATAGTGTGCTCGAATACGCTGGCACACTTCTACTAACACTCGCAGCCACCATAATGGGTGCCTACTATGTTTACACGCGTGTCGAGCCTACTCCTTCATTGTATACCATCACACTCTCATATAACCTTGCGATAAACCTGCTGGGCATCGGGGTTGCTGTTTACGGACTCGCAGCCCTCCTCGAAATAGAGGGTAGGGGACGCTGGCTTAGCTTAGGGCTCGCGCTAGCTGGTGGTGCGGGGGTTGCCTACGTGTTCTACGGCGGTCTCTTCTCGGACAAGATACTCGAACTCACCTGGCAGACATCCTTCGGGACACCGCTTCCCCTGCCTCAAAGTGTTGGTTACGCCTTCTTTATGCTACTATTATTCTTCAGCGTGGCCACAGGCTACACGATGAATAGACGCAATCTAATGCTCCTAGTGGCCACCGTGATCTTAGCATCCAGCGTGTTTCTAGCGGACTCACTACTAGTATACACCCAAGCCGCCACATTAGCATGCCTCATGCTCTTTGACACACTTCGGATGACGGGAACCAAGAATCCTCCCAACAATGTAGGCGAGGACTCAGTCAAGAGCCAAACTGCATCAACACAGGGTGAACATGAGCTGGTAACGACCCATAACTCTTTCCACCTCAAACCAGGGTACACCTTAAAACACCAACTAAGACAACCTGAAAAACACATGGGACCCCCGCAGAAGACCCCTGCCCACTACACATGCTGTGGGTCGCTTTAGAACGGCGTGAAAGCTTCGGGTACTAAGCGATGAAAACCACCTCTCCATTTAGCCCGGAAAAGAATGGCCACAAATACGAACGTGCAATCAACGGCAGCAAAAACCTATGGTTTAAGCTGGAACACGGCTTAACGATATCGCTCGTAAGACGTGGTGCAGAGAACCCGGATACGGGTAGGCGCGTAGGTTGTTTTTGGGAACGCTTATCTAGGCGTATGCTTTGTGGTGGGTGTCTCCCAAAGTCTTGGTGATATGAGAAGTGTCATATGACTGTGTTGTTGTGGGTGGTGGTCACAATGGGCTTGTCGCAGCTAACTACATCGCAAAGGCGGGTCTCCGCGTCGCGGTGTTCGAGAGGAGGGGGGTGCTAGGCGGCTGCTGCACCACCGAAGAGCTTCTCCCATACGCTCCTGGATTCAAGGTTAACGGAGGCGCAATCGACCATATCCTCATTCAGCGAACACCGATAATCAGGGATCTGGGGCTGGAGAGATTCGGCTTAAAATACGTTTCCCTTGAACCCATGTTCGAGGTGCCCTTCGGGGACGGCAGGGTTCTACCCTTCTATAGTAGTTTGGAGAAAACCGTGGATGAATTCGCAAGATTCTCGCGCAGGGACGCCCAAAACTATATGAGGCTCGCTAGGGAGTGGTTAAAGCAGGAGAGCCTGCTCGAGGCGCTGATGCTTGATGCGCCCCCCAAGATAAGCGAGCTCCTAGGCGTAAGGGGTATAGGCAGGGCGCTGTTCAGGTCGAGTATGCTGTCGGCGCTACCAGACGCAGTGAGTGTAGACTTCAACACGATGGTGCGCACAATCGTGATATCCGCGAACCAACTCCTCAACGAGGAGTTTGAGGACGAGCACATTAAGGTGGGCCTCTCAGCCATCTTCTCCCTGATCTTCTCCACAATGTCCCCAAGCTTACCAAGCAGCGGGCTTATGGCTATAATGCACACCATGCTTTATAAGACTGGGTTGAAGAGGCCGCTCGGAGGTTCGGGTAGACTCGTCGAGGCGCTTGCAGCATCACTCAAAAGCTTCGGGGGCGAAGTGTACTCCGGTGTCGAAGTCAGAAAAATACTCGTCGAGGGAGGCTCCGTCACGGGGGTGGAGCTAGCGGATGGGAGGAGAATTGAGGCAAGGATTGTTGTGAGCAACGTGGACGCGCAGAGAACACTCACAAAACTCGTGGAGCCCGGCACCGTCTCCGACGACCTTCAACGCAAGCTGAGAAGCCTGCGTATAACATCCTACGGCATGACCTTCCATGCAGCGCTGCACACACTACCCGAGATGAGCCTTTCAAACGGTGGCAGGATCCAGAGCCCCGCTTCGGGTAAGCTCATAGCGCTCGACACTCTTGAGGGAATAGAGAAGGCATACCATGAGGCCAACTCAACCAGAACGCTTTCGCAGAAACCCCTACTCGCCGTGAACTTCCCCACAACCTATGACCCGAGCCTCGCGCCCATGGACAAACACGTTCTCTACTGCTGGGCCCAGTTTGTACCCGACGATTCGCCGATGATCTGGGAAAAGGATTACCACGCATTTAGGGAGGATGCATACAGGAAGATATTCGAAAGATTAACCTACTACTGGCCGAACCTACAGGACCTGATAATAGACAGTACGGTGGAGACCCCAGCTGACCTAGAGCAGAGGATATGGATACCGCGAGGCAACACACAACACATAGACCCAACGCTCGAGCAGATGTACTATTATAGACCCATACCCGAATTATCCCACTACAGAACCCCGATCAGAGGACTCTACCTCACAGGCGCGGGAACACACCCTGGGGGAGGTATTTCAGGTATGCCTGGGTACAATGCGGCTAAAACCATATTGAGGGATATACGCGGATGAATAGACCACCCCAAGGATAATCGTTCTCAAGGGTTACGCTCTCACATGCACCGAGAACCCGGTTAGACCAGCACCCATCACTCGCAGCAAACCACCTTGAAAGCCGACCGAATCATAGGCTTTCCCTGAAGACTTTAAAGTTGTAAAACCCCAGCCACATTGAGGTGTGTATGCCAAACTGGGGGTTCAATGGGATGCTTCCCTCAGAGGTATTGGAGCAGTCGTATGCGTGGTGGGGATAGGGAACCCAAGTCTGGAGAGATTCTGAGGGCACCCACACCTCGTAGCGGTGTGGGATTCGTGGTTGGAGGGGGACGCTTCCCTACGCAAAGGAGGCGTGGCGGACTACTTTGCTATTGGCTCATCATTTATTTGGCCGTGTTGCTCGATGCCACCTTCTTCTTTTAAGTAGGTTGCTAGGAGCAATCTTCCCTCTGCTTTTACCTCTAGTTTTGGAAACGGTGAATGTTTGCTTAATTCTTCGAATGCTTCGACGCGCATGGCGTGACCCCTAGCTGGGAAATAGTAGAATGGGAGTCTATCCCTGTTATACTCGAAAACCATAAACTTGCCACCTGCGAGGTGGGAATATATTTGCTCTAGTGCCTGAGACTGCTTGGCCCAGTGATGGAAGCTCAGCACACTGTAAATTATTTCGAAGGATAAATCCGGGAGAGCCCTTGAGCTACCCAGCTTGAAGCGAACATTCTTCACACCCATTTTTGTTGCCGTCTTTTCGGCTCGCCTAAGCATGTGAGGTGAAGGGTCAACTCCGTACACCTCGACCTCTGGTAGGTGTTGAGCCAATCGGCATGTTAAAAGCCCAGGGCCAGCTCCTAAGTCAAGTATTCTCTTCGGTTTCATGCGGAGTGCTTCGTTCACAACTTCTCTTAAGGCGAATTCATGCAGAGGCCTTAGACCGCGCCTTGCGAAAAGAGAGTAAACAAAAGACCCAAACCAATCAAACCTTTCCTCACCCTCAACGTAGAGGTCAATTCGGGAATCACTCATTAATACAAAGCCTCGGGAAAACCAAACCAGAAGATTGACCTACCCAACGCAGGGCATAAGCGCACGAACCAAATATATTGAGTACTTAACACGTGACGGCGAACCCCCTCGCTAAACCATGATCTTCCAAACCATTTTAATACACCCCCTATTAGCATCTTCGGTTAATATTAATCTTTCCACGTAATACGACTGTGTCCAATCACGAGGCGCCGGCGTAACCCCGCTACACTACTTTGACGTGTAGGGTTCTAAGCTGAGCATACACGGATATCTGGCTTCTTACACCTAGCTAACACACTACCCAGCACATCATAAGTAGCGCATACGTATCCTCTTTCTGGTTGTAAAGTTTTAGAGGAAGGTTGAAGTGTTTCAGGCGAGCTACCCCGTCCGTAACGGTGAACCCAAAATTCGTTTGTGGGTTCCAATCGGCGCTACGCTGATTTGGGTCTACCGGTAAGGGCGGGGTCTCCCCCAAGATAAACACGCATAGCCACCTATCGATCTTGTCTGGATAAGATTTGATACGGATCACCTCCACGTGGTGTACCGGCGCATGAATACTTCTAGGAAGTCTGGGATGGATGTGAGGAGTGTTCTCCCGGGATTGTTGTGGAAAACCCTCGCCCCATCTTGGGGTAGCCCTGAAGCCCTAAACCAACAGAGCAAGCGGCCCAAAAGTTTGGTGAACTTGGCCTCGGAGGCCAGCCCCCGCGGGCCGCCGAGTCAGGCTACTAGGGTCCCAGATCAGTGAGGATAACGGGGTCACCCACCAGTGAAGACACCTCCTACTCAGCCCACGTAGAAACCTGAGCGCATTAGCGTGGCCCTTGTGAGTGAGACACCCAACCAGGCAGATGGGTTTTCCTGTCTCAGCATCCGCCGCAGCCCAAGCGTAGAGCGGTTGACCACCACACTACACCACACTACACTACACCACACTACACTACACCACACTACACCACACTACACAACTGCTTCGTCAACCGCGATAACCGAGTACCCACGAGGCTTCGACTCGAAGCCCAGCTTCTCCTCAACCTTCTTCGACAAATCCTCAACACTCGATTTTGAGACGGGTTCCGAGAGTATCCTGAATGCGGCTAGAGGTTTTCCTCTCTGAGGCTTAACCCAAAGGCGTAGAGGGACACAGCCAACAAAACCCTGAGCCCAAATCTCTTCCTGTTCCTCCCAAAAACATTCAAATTCCTAAAGAAGCTAAAGATATCAGTGGGTAATGGGCTCCACGGTGGGTCACAATTCAATTTCGTGGCGCCCACCACTAAGGCTTATCCGAACAGGATCCACGTTATAGCACAACGTTTATTATGCTAAGATAACTGAATTATTTATGGAGTATCTTCCAAGAATAATTGAGGAAGAATTGGATAAGTGGATGTTAAGGAGGGAGGCGGTAATAATTAAGGGGCCAAGGCAATCCGGTAAGACCACGATGCTTCGTCACTTAGAGGAAAAGTTTGGAGGCTCTTACGTCACCCTTGAAGACCCGGATGAGCTGGAGACCTTTGAGAAATTCCCTAGAAGCTTTGCGGAGAGACGTCTTCAGGGCGGGTTCCTGTACATAGATGAAGCGCAGAGGTCACGTAAGGCGGGTAGGATAGCAAAGCTACTCTACGACCTCTACTCGGAGAGATTAAAGCTTGTGCTCACGGGCTCCGGCTCCTTTGACATCAAAGTAGAAATCGGGAGATGGCTCGTGGGGAGAGGAGTGTATTTTGAGCTCTTACCTCTTGGCTTCGAAGAGTTCGTGATGTGGAAACGCAGCGACCTCCACGAAATCTTTAGCCAAAGGCTGAAGACGTTAAAGGAGTTTCTGGAGTCGGGTGAAGAACCCAGCCTCGATGACCCCTTTAGAAGAGAGTTTGAAGCGCTCCTTAGCGAGTACGTGGTTTACGGGGGCTTTCCCGCTGTGGTCAAAGAAGAAGATGCGAAACTCGGGTTACTCAAAAACCTTGTATCCATGTACGTTGAAAAGGACGTGTTCGGATCGTTTGGAATAAGGGAGGTAGAAAAGTTCAGGTCTCTCACAAAGTATCTTGCTCTTTCTAGCGGCTCTATCCTTGAGGCTTCTTCGGCTTGCAGCGATATTGGATTAGATTACAGGACGTTTGTTTCATACCTTTCTATACTCGTGAACACATACGTCATAAGACTCATCTCTCCTTATCACACGAATAAGATTAACGAGATAAAGAAAGCAAAGAAGGTGTACTTTTACGACTTAGGATTCAGGAACGCCATCCTTGGAATTTTTGCCCCAGTTGAAAACAGGACGGACACTGGTGCTATGCTCGAAAACTTTGTGCTCAACGAGCTTATCCTACAAGGATACGAGCCAAGGTACTGGAGGACAACGGGGAAAGCCGAAGTGGACTTTGTGATTCAAACCGCGCTAGGATTGGTTCCCATCGAGGTAAAAGCTTCAGGTACACCTGAGAGGGGCTTCCTGAGTTTCATCGAACGCTACAAGCCAAAGGTGGGTGTGGTGTTCACCAAAGGCTACACCGGCGTAAAGCAAATAGAGGGCACAAAGGTTGCGTTTCTACCCCATCACTTTGTGTGAGGAGGCAAAGCCTATAACGATTCACATATTGTCTCAAATGGGGATGTTAGACAGGCTGGCTCTCTACACAAGCTTGGCTGCCGCTTTTGCTACCATCACTGGTTTAGGAGCCGCGGTGTACACTCTTACCAGCGATGTTATTGGCACCCCAACGAGCTTTTAATACCTCTCGGGTCTCTGGTTTTTGGCGTCTATACGGGGGTTAAGCTTCTCAATTGCTCTACTAGTATCCACAGGAAACACCAAGAAACAAAGGGGCAAACAGAGTTGACTGGGTTAGGGTTATTCACTCTCTGGGTTGGATTCTTTGTGGAGCTTGACACACTACTTGCTTACCCACCAGCACACCTCCTCCTCAACCTTGTAATGCTCAACTCAGCTGTGGCGTTGTTCTTTACAAATCAAAGCGTTCACTCACACAGCGAACCACTCAAGCCCAACCCTGACATGTAAATCTAACCTCTAAAGACGTGCAGCGAGTGACGCAGGGTCATCCCTACATAGCTGAGATAGGAGCGTTACCCGAGAAACACACACTAAGAGAGAAATAACACCAACACTCCGCGGGCTGGGTATCCCCCACCCCCACAGCGCCCCCCACATAACCCCCCATGTACAGCTTTAAACCCATCAAAGAAATCAAGATAATAGCTGGAAAAAATAGCTCAGACAGCCACCCCATATGACGACCTAGGCGAACGCTGAGCTGGGTGTTCGTTTAGATGAATGTGCCGCCAAGGGTAGACGTGGACACGAGGAGGGGAGGGGGTTTTGGCGGCCAAGGCCACGTGGACCACTAGGGAGCTCCCTACATACACGCCCTATTATTCCTCCCAGCGAGACGAGGTTCTGATGGGGAAGTATAAGTGGCAACACTCCGGAGTCCTATTGTGATGGATAGGGATCCATTGTACTGTGGATGGGCGTTCGAGAACCTTGACCTCGGCTACAACCCATCCATCACGAAGCATCCGGTGAGAGGAGCAGTATTGGTTGAGCGCTTCTCTCGCTCCGCTTTATAGAGAGGACGATGGTTTTCTCAGTTAACGTGGATGCGCGTAGGTAGGCTGGTAGGCTTGGGTACTTAACACTCTTAACACCCATCCTTAGTAGACTTCCTGAAGTATTCATGAAGTGGTACACCAGCTTGAGGTGATTCGCATGAATGCTTATCGTGATATTGAAAACGCTCAGGAATAATGGGAAATTTGAGGATCTCAGAGAATTAATTTTAAGAAACTGACGATAATTTCTCGATAGTGTCCGGATTAGAACGCGGTGACCTCTGTATCCAGGCGTGGAGAAGCGTTATCCGGACACCATCACGGTGAATAGAAAAATTCTTATAAAGAGACGACCATAATTAAAAAGAGTAAGGGCCTAAGAGGGGTGCGATATCATTTGCCAAAATTGACAGGGAGGATCATAATAATCGCGGGAGTTATTGTTGCTGTTGTGTTAGTTGCAGGTGTTTCATTATTCTGGGGTCCATTTTTCCTTAATCATAATTATGATAATGAACATAATTATAAGCAATTGGAGCTCATCTCTTCTGAAAACTCTCAGTCAATTGTACCTGGACAGAGCATAACAATTAGCATAGAAATCTATCATAATGGTCCAACAACTATTTTTAACGCATCCAATTTATGGCCTACTATAGATGGAGAAAAGTACCCTCTGATAGACTCACCCTGCGGTTCAGATTTTCCATACGGTCTTGCAATTATTCCTGGATACGTTAATAGCATTTCAATAGCATCTGCTAAACCCCTCAATTTATGGGAGCCGGGAATCTATATGTGCCCGGCATTAGTACATGTTAATGGTTACGAGTTAATGGGATTGAGCGATCGGGGTTTTATCCTTGGTGCTGGGGACTTCTCAATCCCAATAACCCTTTCATCAACAGTTTCATTCTCCGGCTACTGGGTCGCTTCCAACCCCGTCAATAATTTTAACCCCCTCAATAATTCGTATAAATTCATATATTTCTCTGCTGGTCAGTACACAGTGATTATAGCTGATGAATGGGGGGAAACCGCACTTCTACATTTCACTGTGACATAGATATAATTTCTGCCATGGATTATTAATGTTAACAGATTTTCCAACGGCATCGAAGAATTAAAACATGGGTCTTCTTGTCAGAGAAAGTCTCCGAAAGGGGAAATTAGAAATCCTAAATTGAGATTCGCAAGATGGCCTCTGAGAAATTCAAAGTATCAGAAAGGAAGGTCAGAATTGCTTATGAGTTTGAGAAATTGATCCTGTCCGGATAAGAGGCGGACGCACTCCTAGGGATCGAGGGTATGTTCGCGCCTGTCCGGATAAGGTATGGCGTTATTCATCCTTCGTAAATCATTCTAGTTGGGTTAAGGAAAATTTCATAGCTTAGTGTCCATACTATGGCATGCTTTAACTAAGTCTTCCATAATTTCGGTAACGTTGGCCTATAAATTTTCGGAAATAATTGCGTAAAAGCCAAGGGGGTGGTGTAAATAATTATCTCGCAAATTTTTGTCTATTAGAGAGACATGAGGTTGCTCGGTTATTATCCCTTGTAAACCTAAGCCAGTTCCATTTGGGATTCGATTTGCTATACGAGCTTATTCACAGCGGCTTTACCTCAGTGTTTACGGAGACCCATAACCTTCTCGAATGCTCTTTGAATCCGATTTTCGCATAAACGTGAATAGCAGGGATATTATCTTCTCTTACGTAAAGAGAGGCCACTTTACCTTTTTTGACTATGTTTTCCGTTAGTGACGACACGACGGAACTTGCAAAACCCTTATTCCTAAACTCTCCGCTAGTCAAAACTCCTCCTATTACAGCTACGTCTTTGGTTTCAACCAATGTGTAAGCAGCTGAGACTAAATTGTCGTCTAGAAATAGCCCGTAAGCCGTTGTTTTGTTTTCTCTTATCATTTGTATTAGCGTATTCCCCCTCTCTTCCCCGTAAAGTTTCAGTATTTCTTCAGCGTCATTAACAGTTAATCCTCTGACCCCTTCCCTCCTAAGGACTAAAGGAGATTTACACATCATTAAGACCTCAGGATAGGTCTTTGCGTTGGGGAAGTTCAACAAATATTTCCATTTAGGTTCTATAAATAATATGAATGTGTCTTCCCTTATTGAGGTAAGTAATTTTTCCGCTGTAGTTTCCTTTTCCGCGTAAAGTATTGCTGTAATTGGGTTAAATTTTCTATAAAACATCAAATAACCTTCATTGATTATTATAAATTCAGTGTACTTATCATCAACCCCTGAATCATAAATCTCGAATGCGAATTTAACCGGATCCGTTAGAAATAAACTCCTTACTAAATTATTCATGATTTAACTCGATAGTATAAGTTTATAAATTTTTCAGAAATATCAAGCATAGGGTTGGCTGAACCAGAATATTTGACCTTCTACATGATGAAACTAGTAGAACAGGCTTTCGTATTAAGCTAGAGACGGGCGTTTTTTCTATAACTGCAGTAGGGATTCTATGCTCAGGCGGATAGGGGATTTTTGTTATTTACAACCTGTAGTTAATAACAGGATAAGAGAGACTGTTGGAGACGCTTCAGTTAGATATAGAAAATTTTTATAGTAAAAAAGACAGGAAATGGCAATGAGGATATCGGGTTTAGTTATGTTGGCCGTCTTCACCGTGGCACTAATTTATCTTTTTTCGTTAACTTCTACACAAGTCGTCGTTATGTTTCCACCTGTTCACGGAAAACATCACGTCGCAAATCAGTATGTTAACCCGTATCTTTACTATTCTTCACCACCCGCACCTCTGTCCGGATTAAGGTGTGTGGGAGAGCGGGTTACGGTGAGGACGCTGACAGGGTTGTCTCAGCCAAGGCTCCATAGGAGGTGCTCGGGGTTAGGAGGGATGCCTCGGCGGATGAGGTTAAAGCCGCCTACCGGAGACTCGTGGTGAGCTACTCCTCAGCTAAAGCTTCGGAACTTCCTGCTTCACAGCCCCACCATGCCTATCCCTCACCAACCCGAGGGATGGTGGGGGAGGTATTGGGTGAAGCTCAAGGACAGGCACACCTAGAGGGTGGCACCTACCCTGCTCTTCTTAAAAGTACCAAACAGGCGTTAAGATCATGATCCAAGGTAAAACCACAGTGGGGACCGTGGAAAACCCTATCTATTAGCGTCAAATCATGGTTGATTCCACCACACTGAAAGCATTCACGCGAAGTGTTGTAGGTCGGCACCGCCAAAACCCGTTTACCGCGTTTGTGGGACTCCCACTCCAAGCACTCTCTGAGCTCGGAGAACGCGGAGTCGTAGAGCCTACGCCTCCTCACCCTTGTCAGCTCTTTCTCCTCGATTAAACCCCTAGTGTCAAAGTCCTCCAAGATTAGTACATCGTACACCTAAGCGAGTAGGGCACCGAGTCGGAGAAGAGGTCACGCCTAAAATCCTTTAAGTGCTCATACTCCCCGGCGAGCCTCCCCTTCGCTTCTAGCCAGTTCTTAGAGAGAAACCTCTTCCTCGAAAGACTTCTCTGCAGCACCCTGATCCTAGCTGGAGAGCGCTCAAGCGGCCTCGGGTTCCCAAGGAAGCGGCCATCGGTCGGAGAGTGTGGCAAGCCTTGTGAGCCCCACATCTAGGCCCACAGCCCTCTCAGCCTCCTTTGATGATCCCTGTGTTTCAGGTTCCTCCACAAAGAAGACCACGTAGATTCGACCAGAGGGGTACATTTTGATGCAAACTTGGGCTACCCGCTCTAAGGGGAACCCCCTGTGTATCACCAGCGTGAAGAAGCCGATCCTACTCAGCCGCAAACGAGCTTTCTACTTGTTTTCACCCCGCCCCACCTGTCTCATATCAGAAAGCCTCCAGCCGCTCTGGGGATAAACCAGGGAGAGGTACATGTGAGGCTTCTTGGGCTTGTTTGCGAGTCCATCGAAGAAGCGCTCCCAAGCCTAGTAGAACCTCTCCGCGACCTGCTGGGCTACTTGAGAGTGCAGTGCTTGGAATTCTGGATCCCGCCTTCCCAGATCCAAAGCGAGCCGCCAAAGCCCGGCTTCACTCATCGAATGCTTGTTTCTTTCATACTCCTCCTGCTCAGCGTGTGGGAGCGTGTTGTAGAGCTTGCAGGCAACCTCTAACCGAGTTCTCAACACCCCCGCCACGGTCTTCGATGTATACGCGCTGTATCTATAAGCCCTCACACGCACCGCAGGCTAATCCTTCCTCCACCACCACTATTTATACCTTTATTCCCACAGGGAAGAAGGCGGGAGGGGAGGGGGGAAGCGTATTCATCTCCTTCCGCCCCGTGAGGGCAAACGGGGTGCTCCGCTAAAAATAAATTTGAGTTTTTCACTTTCAACTTTAATGAGGCGTGTACCATTCGTACCCACACCTCATCAAATAGTGCGCAGGATGCTCGACTTAGCCGAAGTTGGGAAGGGGGAGGTGGTGCTCGACCTCGGTGCGGGGGATGGCAGGATACTCGTTGACGCAGTGAGAAGGTTCGATGCCTCCGCGGTGGGCGTTGAAAACAATCCGAGACGCGTACTTCTGGCCACTCGGAACATAGAGCGCTCAGGTGTGAGCGACAAGGTTAGACTATTAAACCAAAACCTGCTTGAGACCAGCCTCAGGGACGCGGATGTGGTTACACTCTACCTTCTACCCGAGATGAATAGGGCTCTGCTCCCTAGGATGATGCGCGAACTAAAGCCCTCCGCGCGTGTGGTGGCACACGATTTCCCATTACCCGGCGTCAAACCCACTAAGAGGGAGAGGGTAAACCACAATGGGGTGTTCCACTACATATACCTGTACAGCGCCGACGCTCTGTCTTGGCCTCCCATAAAGAGGTTTTGAATGACCCAAGAAGCGGAGATGATGAACTAACCATTCACAGAACGCCGAAAACCGTGGTGCCCGGATTAGAGAGTGGTGTGATGGCATCCAGGCGTGGAAAACAATTATCTGGACGCAACCCCAAAACACCCACTTTTTATCTTTGTTAAAAGTATGGTTGGGGGCGAGTCGTCTTTGGGTGTCACTAGTAGGTTACTACCTCAGCCGAACCACGCTTCGTGTTTGATGTGGGTTAGAGCTTTTAAGCCGGCGCACGTTGGGTGTTTATGCAGTATGTAAAGGCGGACTTGTTGTATGATGGTGTGGGCGTGCAGCGCAACGTCTATGTGGGATTCGAAGGTGAGGCCATCCGCTATGTGGGTAAGTCTAGGAAGGACGGGGGCGAAGTTTTGGGTGAAGGCGTTGTTACGCCGGCCTTTATCGACGGGCACAGCCACATAGGTATGGCTAGATCGGGTGAACCATCGAGGGAGGATGAGGCTAACGAGCAGATGGATTCGGTGTACCCCCTCGTTAACGCGCTTCACAGTGTCTACATGGATGACTCAGCGTTCAGGGAGTCTGTTGAGAACGGTGTGCTATACTCCACGGTGCTCCCTGGAAGCGGCAATGTTATAGCGGGTAAGGGCGTGCTCATACGCAACTTCGCCTCAAACGTGCGCGACGCGTACTTGATGGATGTGGGCATAAAGGCGGCTTTGGGCTATAACCCGCGAAGCACGACCGAATGGAAGGGGAGGAGGCCCACGACTAGGATGGGCGCGGTGGCTCTGTTACGGGAGAACTTCATCAAGGCGGTTAAGATGAGGAGACTCATCGAGAAAGAGAAGAAGCTACCCGAAGAAGTCGAACCGCTAACCGAGATATTCATGGATATACTCAGCGGTAAATACAAGATGATGGTCCACCTCCACAAAGAGGATGACGCGATGGTTCTACTAAGCCTCGTAGAGGAGTTCGGATTCAAGGCGGTGCTGAACCACGGGCTCGACATATACAGGGAGGAAGTTTTCAGAGCCGTGAAGGATGCGGGTGTACCCCTAGTTTATGGCCCAATGGACTCCTTCCCATACAAGGTCGAACTCAAACACGAGAGCTGGAGGAATGCCAAGGTTGTTCTCGCATCGGGGATAAAGTTCTGTATGATGAGCGACCACCCAGTGCTCCTGCAGAGGAACATGTTCTACACCCTCAGACACTTTATGCGCTTCGGGCTCAAAAAGGAGCACGCTATCTCCAAGCTCACAAAGGAGGCGGCTGAAATAATCGGCGCAAAAGACCTAGGCCAAGTCAGGGTTGGCTACAAAGCGTCCCTCGTTGTCTGGAGCGGAGACCCCTTCAACGTGGAAAGCTACCCGAAACTCGTTGTGGGCGAAGGCAGAATAGTACACCAAGAATAGGCGGGGCCAAGCGCACCATCCAGCAAAATCCCCCTAATAATCGGGTTAAACGCCTTAAGCTAGCGGCGAGCGGAGATCTGCCGAATGGTGCTCAACTCTTATTTTTCCCTATCTCCAAGTTTTTACGCATAAGCCAGTACACTGCTACGTCGTACGCCGATTTGATGCTGCCCGCGGCGAAGAATGGTAGGTAGGCAGGGCCCAGTTGGAGTATCACTCCGGTGATGGGTGTTCCAAGTATTTGTGCGACGCTTCTTGTAAGGGTGGTTAAACTGATGGCGCCAACTCTGCTTTGCGAGGGTGAAATCGCTACCACGAGCGCTTGCCTTGTGGGCACATCCATCTGTGACAGGGATTGCCTCAGGAGTAGGAGTGCGCTCGCTATTATGGGTGTCGGTGCGAGGGGGATGGTGGCCAGCAGGATGTTGGATGGTAGGTGGGTGTACGCCATTACGCGCACCAAGCCGATCCTGGCTGCGAGTTTGGGTGCTATTATTAGGGAGAGGGCTGAGACCGTGTTGGCTAGGAAGAAGAGCACGCCGAGCGGTGTTCTCCCCACACCTAGCTGGTAGTGGAACCAGTAGGAGAGCCAGCTCTGCACAACGAAGCCTCCAGCGAAGGCGTCAACACTGAAGAGTGCCGCGAGCCCTAGGAGTGTTGGGCTGGACCTAGCCACCTCGTGGACGTTCATCTGCCTATTGGGGGCGCTCAGCCGAGGTGTCTTCAAAGTTGCGTAGAGTAGGGACACGAGGGCTCCCACCGCGGCGTAGCCGGCTAAAAGAAGGGTGTCCCCCAGGCTGATGGGAAGAGTCTTCGAGACGATGGAGAGTGTTAGGCCGCCCAGCGCTGAGCCCACGTAACCCACTAGGTTGTAGTATGAGAAAGTCGAGGTACGCTTGTTCTCTTCCACCTCGGCTAGAAGCGTCTGATCAATCACGAGCAGCACACCCGACTCCGTCTGGGTGACGCTGAGTGAGCCGAGTAATCCCCCTACGATGTATGCGGCTAAACCTTTACCGTAGAGTAGGAGGAGTGAGCCGAGGACGAGTGTTAGTGGGAGGAGGATCATTGTGCGTCGGAGGCCGAGCGTGTTTACGAGGGTTGGGGCGAGTGTAAGCATGAGTAGGTTGCCAACACCCACACAGGCGAGCACAACCCCTATTTCGAGCGGTGTTAGCCCCTTTGATGAGAGGTAGAGGGGGAGTAGGAGGGCCATGAATGAGTAGGCTAATGTTCTCGCTAGCTTTGCTATGTAAACCCTCCGTGTGCTTATGGTGTGCCCGCTGACCCCACTCATATCAGATCAGGGATTTGAGGGATCCGAGTAGTTTCTCGGCTTCCTGAGGTGTGTTATAGTGTGCGAAGCTCGCGCGGATAACCCCTTGCACACCGAGTGATTTGACGGCTCGTGAATAGAAGTTCTCCTCCCTTACGAACACGCTGTGTTCACGCCAGAGTCTCTCAACCATCCTCCTGTTTTCGACGCCCTCCACTGTGAAGCTGAATGTGGGAACCCTTACATCCGCCTTAGAGGGGTCGGAGGGCCCATAGAGCTTCAGCTTCCCCCCTAATTCGTCTAAGCCCTTAAGTACTCTTCTTGACAGCTTTACCTCATACTCTCTTATGGCTGTCTGAGCGGCCTTAATCTTCAGGCGTCTCCCAGAGCCAGTAAAGCCCTTGGGCTCTACTCCAACCCTTTCACCCAGCCACTCGTAGTAGTCGGCCACAGCTGCTATGGCCGCGAAGAGGGCCGGATCTCTGTTACCATGCTCCCAGCGCCAAGGCGCACGTTCAGGCGCGGGTTCAACCTTGTATGGTTCAAGCCCTTCAAGCGCCTCCTTTCTACCGTACATGAAGGAGCCGAACCTGCAGAACAGCTTGTAGGCTGAGAAGACGAGGAAGTCGCAACCTATAGTCTGCACGTCCACAGGGTAGTGAGGCATAAGGTGGACGCCGTCCACCACGAATATTGAGCCACGCTCCCTCGCGATTTTACCAACCTCCTCGAGAGGTGTTATCGAGCCGAGGAGGTTTGAGGCTCCTGTCACACTCACGATTCTTGTGCGCGAATCCACAAGCGACGCCAAGTGATCCACGTCTAGCTCGTAGGTTTCGGGGTTGAATCTCGCGAACCTCACCTCGTCTACGAAGCCCCTAGACTTGAGCTCAAGCCACGGCGAAACGTTCGCGTAGTGCTCGTACTCGGTTGTCACGATGTTGCCCCCCGCCCTGAGCGTCCTGAAGACCGCGTAAGCCAAGTTGAACAGCAGCGAAGTCGCAGACTCTCCCGAAACAATCGACTCCGCCTCCTCAGCGTTGAGCAAGTCTGCCACAGCCCTCCTACCCTTAAGTATAACCTTGCCAGCCTCAGCAGACTCCTCAGCGGGAGCATCGTGCTCCGCCGCGTAGTTAAGCCTCGCCTCATACTCCGCGCGCGCCGCCTCACCTAGCACCATGGAGCCAGCCCCGTTATCCAAAAACACCCTGCTATGCCCCAAGTAATCATACTCGAGCCGTGGAAACCTCGACCTTATCTCAGGCAGTAGATCTTCAAACAAAGCACATCACAACCAACACGAACAGACTCATTTAGGCTTTCTCACACGCGCAGGGGTAATATTTTATTTATGTGTATTCACACACCTCGAACCACCCATTGTGAGGGAGGTGTAGGCTTGATACGGGCATAGCCTTACCGGAACCCACCGAATCCCCCCGGCCAATGAAGGATTGGCGTAGCATCGACACAATCACCCATCAAGCGACCCCTCAACCTATCTAAACACCTTTCTGCTTAGCCTTCCCTAGATAAGACCGATATAGTGGATGTAGCCCAGCCTGCTGTGGGGGAGAGTCTGATCGTTTCAAACCCTATTTTGGAAGGCCCAGTTCTTGTGAGGCTCAGCCCAACGTAGTCGCGGGGTCACCCCGTGTACTAGTCCTCCCCCACTGCACCGCGGTTTGCGCGTTGGATTATGCCTTTGGCTATGCGCACGTGGACCTCGTCCACCAGCTCATCATCCATTCTGACCGCGCCCCTACCAGCCCTTCTACCTTCTTCGTAGACCCGCAGGATTCTTTGCGCCCACTCGAGTTCTTCGGCTGTGGGAGTGAAAACACTGTTCGCGGGGCCTATCTGGTTTGGGTGAATCACCTGTTTACCGCTGAATCCGTATTTCTTGGCTTCGCGCGCCTCCGCCGCGAAACCCTCGGTGTCCTCGACGTCGAAGTACACCTTATCTATGGCTTCCACACCATGTGTTACCGCTGCGGCTGCGATCTTAGTTCTTATATAGGCGTTGGATGAGAACGCGTCCAGTGAGCCTCCGAAAGAGAAGGCCATATCAGCCGCACCCCAAGTAACGGCTACAACTCCCTCCTCACACACTATATCCTCCACTCTGAGCAGGCCCCTGGCTGTCTCGACTATGGGTATGAGGGATTTACCCGTGGCGTTATAGATTGATCCCAGACCCACATCCGCCTTGGGAACCACTATGGAGTCAACCCTATCGAGTGTTGAAACAAGGAGTAGGTCCCGGTAGGAGTCAAGCTTGTTAAGCGGGTTTATACGCACACACACCTCTCTCTTGCCCCAGTCAAGCTCGGGTACCAGCCTGCCGATAAGCCTTCTTGCCTCCTCCTTCATCTCGGCTGGCACGGAGTCTTCGAGGTCGAGAACAACGGAGTCGGCGTCGAGCTTGGAGGCCTTGACGATGAGCTTCTCATTGTTACCAGGCGCGTACAGCTGACTCCTCCTCGGCCTTGATTTATGATCCGAAATCACACTCATCGACCCTGACTCCTCATCGGAACCAGCACCACACGCACAAACTCCACCACAGTCTCACCTCTCTGATTGTACCCCCTGGTTCTGAGTTTAACAACACCGAAACCCCTTCTAGACGTGGATTCACGCATCTCCGCCACCTCCACTTCAGCGTAGATTGTGTCGCCCGCAAACACTGGGCGCACAAACCTGACGTCTTCCAACCCCAGCATCACGCCGTTAACACCCATAGAGCTAACGGAGAGACCTATAACCAAGCCCAGCGTGAACACCCCGTTAACTATGAGTCTACCCTCAAAGGGAGGATCAGAATAATGTTTCTGCGCGTACTCCAAGTTAAAGTGAATCTGGTTAGTGTTTAATGTGAGCAGCGAGAACCACACATTATCTTCTTCGAGCACAGTCCTACCCAAGCCGGATTTGAATGTTTGGCCCACCCGTAAATCCTCGTAGTATTCAGCCGCGCTTTGCATAATCATGAAACCCAGAGCCCACCAATATGTCTTTCCGATACACCCAAACAATACGTGCCACGGGGTTCTCAGAATTGGATGCACTAGGAATCAAACAAGAAGCCTTATCCTTTATTCCCACCAGCCCACTCAAGCAGATGAGCCCGTCTCAAAGCTCTGATCAGCCTTATGTAGTAGGCGAGGAACAAAGCCATGATGAACCCAATCATGGTGGAGAATAGGATCAAGGTGTCGCCCACCGGAGGATGGCCTGCCATAAGGGTGTACACATCGGTGGCTGCGTCGGCCGCCACTAGGGAGCCGATAAGATAGCCCGTTTTTCTGACAACCCGTTCGAGAAGAACTGCCGCGATGAAGACGAAGGGTATCTGGAGCATGAACACGCTGTAGGAGCCATGAGCGGCGGGCGAGATGGGGCTCAGCTCTACATACCCATATTCAGAGATGGCGATCAGGGTTAGCACGTGTGATAGAGAAGTCCACGCACCCGCCCATGCACCCGCTTTGAGTGCTTCTCTAAGTGTTGACCCCACAGTGTAGGGGTAAATTTCCTTCGGGAACCGCTTCCAGGGCCTTGATACCAATCGAGTCGCCTTACGAGGCTAGTTCCCTACCCAAAGACGTCGGCTGTAGGGTGATACCACCGGAGTGAACGCAGGCTCCAGACCCCTCCGATGGCCTCACCCGTAGCATAATCCACACAAGACGGAAATCCTTAGTTTTGGGTTGGTTCCAGCTTAGCTCACGACAAGCTATAGCAGAGCCCGCTGTTAGGGGCTTGAAAATAAAGCGCATATGAGGTTAGGTCAGAGAATCACCTTTAAATTTCTGAAAATCTCGGCATAACACTCTATACATTTTTTTAGTCTAACTATATATGCTATAGGGTGTCAACTCAATGTTTTTTGGTTCTGAGCTCGAACACACCAAGTGTGGGCGTATAGTATGAGCGCCTACACAGGCTCGTTGATTCGGTTCTCGACAAAGGCTTCAGAGAGCTCTGAGCCTTCAGAGCTGAGAGGCTGAGAGCTCCTCGGGTGTTAGTGGGGTGTGGTTCACCCTTTTTCCAGTGAGGGATTCTATAGCCCTTGCTAGTGCTGGTGGGACGCCTATGGTTGGGCTCTCGCCGACGCCCTTGGCTGCGTGTGGGAGCTTTGAGGGGTGTTGGGCCAGTATAACGGTGTAGCTTGGCACCTCGGTGGCGTAGGCTAGGCCCGCGTCGAGTATGGATGCTGTGAGCAGCTGGCCCTCTTGGCCGTACCTCACGGATTCGTAGAGCACCTGTCCTACGCCCTGAGCGCACCCCCCGTGCACTTGGGATTCGACCATCCAGGGTGTGAGCGCCCTGCCCACGTCGTAGTAGGAGAGGCAGTCCCGCACGCTCACTCGTCCAAGCGCGTCCACCTCAGCCCGCACCAAGTTGACGCCCAGCGTGTTGAGCTGCTCATCCATTCTGTAGAACACTTCAACGTTGAACTCACCCTTTAGTAGCTCTTGGGGTGAGTACTCGGCTGGGCTGCCCGTTTCGCCTAGTTTCTCCCGCGCCTCGTTACGTAGCTTTCTAGCGGCCTCAACCACGGCGGCTCCAGCCACCATGGCGCTCCTGCTACCCCATGTACCAACACCCTGAGTGAGCATGTCGGTGTCGCCTCTCTCCAAGTCCACTAGGTCCTCGGGTACGCCTAGCTCCTGGGCCACAAGCCTTTTGACGAAGAACTCGTGAGCCTGGCCGTGCGCGTTTCCACCAAGCCAGACCTTAACCCTTCCACCCCTCACAGTGATCCTAGCTGACTCGCCGGGCTGCGCTGCGGGTACCAACACGAAGAAGGATAGACCCCAACCCTTGCTTCCCAGCCTACTTCTAGCATCCAAGGCGTTGATCGCCTCCTCTAAGAATTCACGCGCGGACTCAACCCTGAGCCCAAGCGGCGAAGTGAAGCCCCCACGCATGGTGTTGGCCAAACGCACGTCGATTGTGCTCATGCCGAGGGTGTCCGCGAGTCTGTCCATCATCCTCTCAATGAAGAACGCGGCCTCAGGTCTACCCGCACCCCTGTACGGCCCCAGGGGCACTTTATTTGTGCAAACAGAGTAAGCCTCAACGTAGGCTCTGTCTATAGCGTACGGACCCGTTATCTGGAAGCCTATGAAGCGTGGGGCGAACACGTTGAGACCCACCGCATACGCACCCGCGTCAACGTACACCTGAGCCTCGACACCCGTCACCCGCCCCGACTTCTTGGCGTAAACCTTCATGTTGGCGAGCACACCCCTCCCATGATTACTCGCCTGAATGTTCTCCGTGCGCGTCTCAATCCACTTAACCGGTCTACGCGTCTTCATCGAAGCATAAGCGGCCACAACATACTCGGGGTAAAGCCCACCCTTCGAGCCAAAGGCCCCACCCGTGTCAGCCTGAATCACCCTAACCATGCTCTCCGGCACGCGGAGGGAGGCGGCTAGACCGTGTTTAACACTGAAGACGGACTGTGTGGACGCCCAGAGCGTGAGCCTGGAACCATCATAGTAGGCGAGCACCCCCCGAGGCTCAATGGGGTTAGCGGCTATCCTCTCTATTCTAAAACTATCCTCGAGCACCAGGTGGGAGTCGGGTTCGAACTTTGAGCCAAGCGTGTGCCGTGTCAACACGTTGGATGTTGAGCCCTGATGAATAGGCTCGCTCCTTAAAGCCTCCTCCACGTCCACCACGGGTTTAAGCGGCTCGTAGTCCACCTCCACACTCTCAGCGAGGTCTTCAGCCTGGTATCGGGATTCTCCGAGAACCGCGGCCACGGGTTGCCCCACGAAGTTCACGTACCCCGAGGCGAGAACGGGCATCGCGGCTGAGGATAGGGAGCCCACAGCCCCCTCACCCGTGGATGCTAAGGTGGCATTTAGCTCGGATGAGTTGATACCCCCTCTGACACGCAATATACGCGCCCTCGCATAAGGGCTACGCACAAACTTTATGTAGAGGGTTTCAGGTAGCCTGAAGTCATCCACAAAAGAACCCCTGCCCAAAACAAACCTCGTAGGATCATCCATAAAGCTAAACTCGAAAACCAATCTAATAAGGCCTACCCATACATCAATCAAATAAGCTCGCGCTAGGATACTAGGCGTGGACTCACGGCTTCGACCATTACAAAGATGCAGTAATGGTGGTGGGTGAGCCTCGAACATCGAGTGTCGGTGACACTCAAACCATCAACGCGCAACCCTAAACCCGCACAGCGAGAACACGTGATCCACGAGTCAATGAGTACTCAGGATGGGTGGAACCCTGCGTAACCCGCTTTCAGCGTGCACGTTTGGCCGCGCTCGTTCGAAGTGGCGGCGACACGAAGATCACCTAGATGCTCTCTTCGAAAGCCACCCAGTCATTCCTGTACGGATTCGTTATTTTTGCGTAAGCTACGAGTAGTGGGAGGTTTGGGGTTGCTTGTCTAAGCTACACGGATCGTTTTGGTGTGTGATGGTCACGTTTTTATTGCTGAGTGTGTTTGCATTCACGTGGTGAGCGACCCAACTATGCGGGGCGGGGTGTCAACCGCTGATCATGAGGGTTTGGACTACGATGTGGCTATAATCGGGGCTGGCATAACTGGTCTTATGACGGCGTACACACTCGCGGAGGAGGGTTACAGGGTGGGCGTGTTCGAAGCCGCATCAGGGCCGGGTCAAGGCGTCACGGCGAATCAGTCAGAGGTGATCCACGTGGTTCAGCTACCTTTTGGAAGCGTTAAGAGCAAGCTCGCGAGGGAGGGTAACCTCATGTATGATGAGCTATGCGCGCGTCTGGGCGTCCCATTTAAGAGGGTTTCAGCCCTCCTCGTCGTGCGCAGCCGTCTCACGCTTGCACCCCTACTCCTGGGATATCTCTACCTCAGACTCAACCTCAGAGGTCGATTCGGGGTGAGGATCACCGGTTCCCGTGGTGCTTTCGAGCTAGAACCACGCCTCTCTGACAAGGTTAAGGGGGCAATAGTGGTGGATGGCTACGGGGTTGTGGACTCGAAGAGGCTTATAGCCAAGCTTCACGAACACCTAGCTGGGAAAGTGGATTTCCACTTTAACTGTGAGGTGCTATCCGGCAAACCCCAGGGCCCGGTTTTCCAGCTGAGAACCACTAGGGGTGACTTCGCTTGCAAGTGTGTTGTGAACGCGGCCGGGCTTTACGCAGATGAGGTGGCGGCGAGACTTGGGCTCAGAGTTGAGCCAATAAAGCCGGGATTGGGGGTTATGACAGAGTACGGGGGGCTCGAGGTGAACTCGATAATCGCACCCTTCAGCCTTATTCAGAGGGGTAGGACGAAGGGTGGTGGAATAATACCCACCATGAGGGGAACAGTGATATTCGGTCCCAACCTGCGACTCCTCGAGAGAAAAAGTGAAGCCGAACCCACGGATGACGATGTTAGGGAGCTCGAGTCAAAGTTCCAGCCCCTCCTAAGAGTGAGGGGGAAACTCCTCAGGGTGTACGCTGGCGTGAGGCCTCTCTCCCCACATGGCGACTTCCTACTCTTAGAAGGCTACTCTGGGAAACTCATCAACCTGATAGGAATAGAGTCTCCCGGCCTCACGGCCGCCCCCGCCCTCGGAAGACTCGTGGCTCAAAGGGTTAAAAGCGTGCTTGGGGTACACCAAAACAGTGCTGTTGGGGAGGGGTTAGACAGGGCGGGGGTGGGTGCGGTTAGGGGCGGCGTCGACTCGGGGGTTGATGGTGTGTGAGCGCCAGGTATGGTTGCATAGATGTTGGTACCACTAGTGTGAAGCTCGCGGTCTATGATGAGGATTTGAACGTGGTACACTTTGAAGCAGTAGACACCCACGTGGGCGAAGATGGTTCACATGACCCCAACCAGCTCCTCTCATGCGTGCGCCACCTGATACTTAAAGCCAAGGAGCTGGGTGCCAAGAGTGTGGGGCTTGCCGCCTACCGGGCCTCCATGGTAGCCTGGAACAGTGGGGGGCAACCGGTGAGCGGGGTGCTCACCTGGCTGAGCCCAAAGTCGGCTCACACCTACCGCAGGCTGCCCCCCACGTCAGACTCCTAGGAAGAATCCCCCCACTCAACCTAGTGATCTCAGCCTACTCGCCCGCACTGAGATACTTAACTCTATGGGAGGAGATCCGTGAAAGGCGGGGTGGGGTGGGGGACACCATGATATGGACTCTTGAATCATTCATAGTCTACGCGTTGACCCACCGCTACGTTGGGGATGCCACCAACGCCGCCATGACTGGGTTCGTGAACCCCGCAAACTTTAAACCCATCTCAACGGTCACAGCGCTTCTGGGCGTGAAGCCGGAGCTCCCAGAAATCGTGGATAATACCGCCTACATAGGCGACTATCAGGGTGTCCAGATCAAAGCCCTAGCAGCGGACCAGCAGGCCGCGTGCGTGGGCGACGCATGCCTAGCGGAGGGATTAGTCAAGATAACCAACGGCACAGGCACCTTCGTCGACGTGGTGTGCGAAGGTTACAAACGCGTGGAGGGCCTAATACCGCTGGTGGTCGCAAAGCATGGGGGAACCGTTATACGTGGGGTTGAAGGGTACCTACCCACTAGCGGTCTAGCCGTGGACTTCCTGAGGAGGATAGGCGTGGTCACACACTACTCCGACCTAGACGCTCCGTTAGAGGGCGACGTGGTGTTTATTCCCGCCTTGGTGGGCCTCCAGCTACCCAGCAAGCCCTGGGTGAGGGGTGTTATCTCAAACCTCGGACTCACCTCGAGTAGGAGTGCGCTGATAACCGCTCTTCTCAAGTCGATAGCCTTCCACGTCAAGATGGTTGTGGATCGCTCTGGTATACCAGTCAAGGCGGTCAGGGCTAATGGTAAACTCTCAAAGAGCGACGGCCTCCTACGGCTCATCTCGGCGTGTCTGGGCGTCCCCGTTGAGAGGCAAACCGACGTGGAGGCCACGCTAAGAGGACTCGCCCTCCTACAGATGGTTGGTGAGGGTAAAATGAGTTTCCAAGAGCTTGAGAGAACTAGGAGGGCAGTAGAGATAATTAGGGGGGATGGGCTACACATATCGCGGGAGGAGTATGACAAATGGGTGTCGCTGCTCCAATCCTTAAAGAGCTGAGCGAAATAGTTGAGGTTCTACCAGAAGAGGAGAACCGAAAGTACGAATCGGATAGATGGGTGTACCTCAGACTGGAGGATGCCCGCAGAGGCCACGCGCTGGCGGTGGTCAGACCCAAAGACGAGCGCCAGGTCGCACAGGCGGTGAAGCTCTGCGCCCGAGGGGGGCTCAGACTCACGTGCAGGGGTGGGGGAAGCTCTGTGACGGGTTCATCCGTACCCATAGATGCTGTGGTGATGGATATGAGTATGATGAGTAGGATCATAGAGGTAGACCGTGAAAACATGGTGGTCAGGGTTGAGCCGGGTGCGAGGCTGAGTGACGTTGAGGCACAGCTCAACCGCCTAGGATACACACTCGGCCAGTTCCCCCAGTCATTCCACCTCGCAACGGTTGGCGGCTACCTCTCAACTATGGGGACAGGTGAGTTCAGCGGCGAATACGGCGGGGCGGAGGACTCGTGCCTATCACTCAGAGTTGTCTTGCCTGATGGTAGCATCGTGGATACTAGGAGCACGGATGCTCCGAGGTCGTCCGCAGGTCCAGATACCACTAGGCTCTTCATCGGCGCGGAGGGGTCGCTTGGAGTAATCGTCTCAGCGAGACTAAAAATCTACAGGTTGAGCGCGCACACCGTCAAACTCGCCTACACGTTCCAGGAGTTCATCCAAGCACTGTCAGCCGCCAAATCGCTTCTGGAGCTGGATGTTAAACCAGCCGTGTGCCGCGTGTACAACGAGCAGGAGTCATCATACGTGTTCGGTCAAAACTCACCAGTGATGCTTCTCATCTACCACTTCAGAAGCCCTAGGATAGCCGAAGCACTAACTGGGGAGGTCAGGGACACCCTAACAGCCAGAGGTGCAAAAGAGGCGGACGCGGGACTCGTGGACAAATGGCTTGTGGACAGATTCAAGTACGACGAGCAGCTCGGCACCCTATATGGGGCTGGATACATAGTGGACACCGTTGAGATTGGCTCGTCCTGGAGCAACGCCCCCGCACTTTACGGAGACCTCGTCAAACAGCTTCCCCAAATAGAGGGCGTGGTGGGTTTCGGTGCCCATGTGTCCCACATCTACAACCAGGGAGCCTGCGTCTACATCACCGTTATCATGAAGCCCAACGCGAACACGTATACAAGGCTCTGGGAGGCTGTGGGCGCACTATGCAAGGCTCACAGGGCAACCGTGTCACACCACCACGGCGTAGGACTGCTCAAATCAGGGCTAGTTAAACACGAAATACCATTCAGCCTACTCGAACAAATCAAGCGGGCACTGGACCCGCACAACACGATGAATCCCAACAAGCTCCTCTAAACCACCCAACAACCACCAACATATATAATGGTTCTATCATATCATTGTGGGGTTGATAGATGAGTCGTGTACACTATTTTGATGCCTTAGTGCTCAGCGGGGTGTCCATAGTTACGGGTGTATACGTCACAGGTCTACCCGACCTTTTGGGTTCACGTGCCCAGGTCATACCCGTGTTCCTAGGTGTTCTCGCAGGTGGGTTCATCGTGGGCGCTGTTTCCTCCACAGTATTCAGGAGGGTTAGCCTCCTATATTCGGCGATACTCGCGGCGTTCTTGGTTGGCGTCGAGGCTTACTATGTAAGCACGCTACCCCTTGTGGGCTATCTCGAGCTCGCCGCACTATTCGCACTCGCATGCTCCCCAATCATACCGCTGGGCAGGGTTCTTTCAACGGGGACTAGGCCGCCTGTACGTGCAGGTTGGCTCGTGGTCTCCATGGGTGCCGGGGTGGCCCTATTCTTCTCAGCTTCGGTCGTGGCATACGCCGCGCGGGGGTATAGCGGTCTACCGTTAATTGTGCTCGCGGTGGATGGGGTGGGCTTCATACTTGTGCTCTCACAGCTTGCCGCAAAGAGGGTAAGAACCAAACGTAGAGGGGGAGGAGGGGCAGCGTTAGATGGTTATCACACGTCCCCCCAAGTCGGTGTGAAGATTGGTGTAAGACGCACGTTTGTGACGATTGCGCTCGCAGGTTTTATGGTCACACTAATATTGGCATCACCCGTGGCGCAGGCGAATCAGGATTTGGGGTTGGCTACTCGCACACCAATCAAGCACGTAATATTTATAATGATGGAGAATCACAGCTTCGATAACCTCTTCGGCGTGTACCCAACTAACAACGCCACCACCCCATCAGGGCTGACCGCACAGCTCACGAAGCCGGTAAACCTCCTAGACATACATCCACCAGCACAGTTGAAGGCTGTGCCAACAGGTGTATACTTTACCGCGGACCCAGTTGAAGGGTATATCGCCTACCACAGGGACTGGGCTGGGGGCATGATGAGTGGTTTCGCATCGAACTCTGGGCCACAATCAATGACGTATTATACTTCGGCTCAGATGGGTGTGGAGTGGGACCTCGCGGAGCAGTATGCGCTCGCGGACATGTACTTCGCAAGCCAGCTAAGTGAAACAGCGCCCAACAGACTCTACAGCCTAGCTGGCTTCAGCCCCGTGGTGAACGACTACGGCCCACCCCCATACATACCGTTCTCAGAGTCGATATTCGCCGAGCTGAACAACTACGGTGTCAGCTGGGCCTACTATGTGGATGACCCATCCGATGGTGTGGCCACGCTCAGCTATTTTCAAGGTATTGCCAAGTACTCCTCACACATTCAGAGCTGGAATCAGTTTCTCGAGGAGCTTGGCAACAACACTTTGCCAGCGGTGAGCTGGCTTATGCCAATAGATGGAGGGGCAGAGGGGTACAGCCAGGGTCCACCATCAAGCGTACTGCAGGGTGAGTTATGGCTCCTATACATCGTGAACACGGTGGAACACAGCCCGGAGTGGAACACCACAGCCATCTTCATCACCTATGATGAGGGTGGGGGATACTATGACCAGGTCCCGCCGCCCACGTTGTATGGTACACAGCTAGGCCAGAGGGTGCCCATGCTACTCATCTCACCATACGCTAAGGAGGACTACGTATCAAACACGCTACTCACCCACACATCGCTGCTCGCATTTGTGGACTACAATTGGAGGCTGCCCGCACTAAACCCACTAGTACTCCACTCAAACATACCCATCGACATGTTCAACTTCAACACAAGCTACCCTCAAGGTTACACCGTTAGACCCCCTATCCCCTTCCAGCAACTCGGCTTCCCAGTCCCACCCACAATCTACGCATCATCATACCAGCAGCCAAGCAGCCTATCACAACTGTTCCCAATGACACCACAAATATCCCTAGACAGTCTCCCATACCCAAGAACCGGCTCATCACACTTAAACCTAGCAAATATAAGCAGCCAAGTATACATTGAAAACGACCAGGGATACACCCCAGCATACGCTAACTCAGTAACAATAGCACTACTCTACATTATCATGCTGGGAATCACATACGAAGCGGTAAGGAGGACGTGAGCAGCATACTTAAGGAACAATCTACTCACATATCAAAATCCCCCGTGAAAATCAAACCTAACTTAGCACTCAGCTACCTCGTCATCAAAATTGAAGGTTCCCATCTTAGCCACCAGACTCAACCCACTACACAGTGGCCGCTAAGCATCCAGTGCCCATGAGGGTTTACCGCTCCGACTTCCCGTACTCACGATTTTAACGCGCCCTCCCCACTTTTCATTCTCAATCCCCTAGTAGGGAGAAAACTCTTGGAGGGCTCTAAACAATCTTGGGATTAACGTATAGGCTAACTAACTCGTCACGAACGGTGAACCCAAACCAGCGCTAAGCGCTGATCGTAACCCCCACTTGAATTTGAGTCTACAGGAACAGGGCGGGGTTTTGGAAAAACTATAATGATTAGCATTCCCTACTACTGGTTTTGGGTGGAGACAGACTTTTATGTTTGGGTGCATAGATTTAACATGTATATAAAAATGGCCTCTGGGCGTTCGCTAATCAAAGCCATGATAGCGATGGTGTTCATCGCGTCAATGCTTACAACGGTCTATTTTAGATTCTTCCATGGGAGAGAGAGGGTGACACATCACGCCGTGCTATGCGGATAGTGTGCGTTAGTGGATGAGAGCATCCATCCAGTAAACACAGGGGTTCGTCGACGAAGGATACGTCATTATTGGGCTACAGGATCCACCTCAAGTAGGCCAACCTCTAAAGCACTAGGGGAGGGCAATCTCCGTGAGGAAAAGATTTAACCTAAACCTAAGCGTGTAATTTGGGGTGGGTGTATATGCCCAAGTTTCCAAGTAGGGAGTGGGTTGAAGAGTACTCTAAGAAGCTCAACGAGAATCCGGCCTATAGGGATGCTGGGAGAACATGGGAGGGGGACATACTCTTCGTCGTGGAGAAGGACCAAGCGTTCCCAAAGACTGTGTACATCTATTTAGACCTTTATCACGGGGAATGTAGGAGGGCTGAATACTACGAGTCAGCCGAGCAGCTCCCCAAAGCAGCTTACACCTACAGGGGTCCCTACACCAATTGGCGCCGGCTCATAAACAGGGAGATCGACCCGATTCAGGGTATACTCACGGGGAAATTCAAGCTTGAGGGGCCAATGATGCAGATAATGAGGTATACGAGGGCGGCTAAAGAGATGGTTAACACCGCCACAATGGTGAACACCGAGCTCTGAGCGTGGATAAAACATGCGTGTAAAAATCAAACCAGCCGTGGAATATACACACACTTTGGCGCCAAAGAGTGTGCTTACCGGGTGGGTGTGATGTGGTTTTTCAGGTCGCCGGAAGTTGTGTTCGGAGACGATTCACTTTCATATCTTGGCTCCCTCGAAATAAGGCGGGCAGTTATCGTGACGGATAGGTTCCTAAAGGATAGTGAGCCAGTGAATCTAGTGGTCTCAAACCTGCCTGAGGGCGCCGAGCGGATGGTTGTGGCCGATGTGCCACCTGAGCCAACGTACAGGGAGATGACCGCGTCGCTTGACCGTATACGGAGCTTCGAGCCAGACTGGTTCATCGCTGTTGGCGGGGGCTCCTCCATTGACACGGCCAAGGTTCTCTTCGCACTCTACGAGCGGCCCGACATCTCGGTGTACGACATCACCCCACTAGTCAGGTTGAATCTGAGGCGTAAAAGCAGGCTTGCAGCTGTGCCCACCACGAGCGGCACCGGCTCGGAGTGTTCTTGGGCCGCTGTGGTGAGTGTAGAGGGTGAGAGGAGGAAGCACGAGCTAGCCTCAAAAGAGATACTGCCCGACGTGGCCATACTTGACCCGAGAATGGTTGTGGGTCTCCCCAGGGAGCAAACCCGGAACACCGCTGTGGACGCAGTGGTGCACGCCGTTGAGGCCTACACGAGCACTTGGAGGAATCCCTTCTCTGACGCCCTCGCTGAAAAGGCGCTCCAACTCATAACGCCCAACCTACCCGTGGTGCTTGCCGAGCCTGGGAACATCGCCTCGAGGGAAGCTGTACATATAGGTGCGTCGATGGCCGGCCTCGCATTCTCAAACTCCCAGATAGGCTTGGCGCACGCCCTAGGCCACGCACTTGGAGCCTACTTCAAACTCCCCCACGGCAAATGCGTGGGCCTATTCCTACCATACGTGGTATCCTACAATTATCAGGCTGTGAAGGAGAGGTACGATAGACTCAACACCATTTTCCCAGATAAGGTGAGGGCTGAGGGCTTCACTGGGACGCTTAAAAACTATTTCAGAGAGATAGGTCAACCCCTCACACTGGAGGAAGCAGGTGTGGGTAGGGGGGAGTTCACTCAGAGCTTGGAGGAGCTCGTGCGGCTTGCGAGTGAAGACACGGGTGTCACGATGAACGCGAGGGATGCGAGCACCGAGGACATCAGGAGGGTGCTCTGGGAGGCCTCGGGGTGGAGGGGCGATGGAGCCTAAGAAATACGCGAGCTTTATTGGTGGCGCATACGATTACGAAGGTGAAGAGAGGGGGGTTTATAGTCCCATAGATGGTAGGCTGGTGGCCCACGTGGTGATGGCCACCCCTGAAAAGGCAGACCGAGCCGTGGACGCAGCACAAGACGCCTTCAAGAGGGTGTGGTCGAAGACACCCCTCAGCGAGAGGCGTAGAATACTTCTCAGACTCGCCGAGATAATTCAGGCGAGGTCGGATGAGTACGCTCTCCTAGAATCTCTCAACACGGGTAAAACACTCAGGCAGACAACGTTTATGGATGTCCCCCTGGGAATAGAACACCTCTCGTACTTCGGGAGAAGCCTGGAGTTCAAGGATAGCCGTGAAATAGTTCACCCCGAATACCCAGGCACCAAGGGTGTCGTGCAGTATTTGCCCCTAGGGGTCGTGGCAGCCGTGGCCCCATGGAATGTACCATTCCTAATGGCTGTATGGAAGGTTGCCCCCGCACTGCTTGCCGGTAACACCGTCGTCCTCAAACCCTCACACTTCACACCCCTCACAGCACTCGAGCTAGCAGAGGATGCAAAGAGAGCGGGACTACCCGACGGCGTGCTCAACGTCGTGGTGGGTGAAGGGAGAGTTGTGGGCGACGCGCTCATCCAGAACACTAAGGTGGCCCACGTGAGCTTCACGGGTTCAACCAAGACGGGATTAGACGTCGCGAAAAAGGCCGCGGGCCTCAGGAGAATAACACTCGAACTCGGAGGTAAGTCCCCAAACATCGTGTTCGAAGACGCCGACATCGATCGAGCGGCTAAGGGTGTTCTATTCGGAATATACCTAAACTCTGGTCAACTGTGTGAGTCTGGAAGTAGGCTGCTCGTCCACTCAGCCGTAAAGCAGAGACTTCTAGCAAAAATAGTGGAGTACATGCGTAGAATGAATCCCGGCAACCCGCTAGATATGGAGACCGATGTGAGCGCCATAACAACGGCTGAGCAGAAAAACAAGATAGAGCTAATGGTTGACTCCGCAGTCACCCAGGGAGCGAGACTAGTGTACTCGAAGGACATCACCAAGAGCGTGCCCGAGGGAGGACTATACTACCCCCCAACACTGCTAGACAACGTCCCACCCCACACGGAGGCGGCGAGGGAGGAGATATTCGGACCCGTGCTCACCGTATTAGAGTTCGAGGACGAGGAGGAGGCTGTGGCCATAGCCAACGACACAGAGTACGGTCTGGCAGCGGGTGTATGGTCCCAAGACATAGATAAGGCGAGAAGGGTAGCAGAGGCCATTGAGGCGGGCACGGTGTGGATAAACGAGTATCACCTACTATCAGCGGCGGCGCCACGTGGAGGCTTCAAGAAGAGCGGGATAGGTAGGGAGCTCGGACTCGAGGGTTTACTCGAACTCACCCAGACAAGACACCTCTTCATAAACCAGGGGGGAGGAGACCTAAGCGAAGTGGCCTACAGCCTCGTAGTGAGAGAGTAGCCAAAACACGTCTATGTGATCCGGGTTTCACTCTACGTAGGCATACGTAGGTATGCATCAGCACACCTATCATACGCGTAGTGGAGCTTGGGCTTCACAGCATCATGTAGGGACCTCACGGGTTCATTGACCCCATTCAGCTCCGCCCCTGTCTCGACGTACCCACCCACCATGCAGTGGGGAACGCCGACCATCTTCAGTCCCCCCTCCCCGCTTCCTGTGTGTGCACGTACCCCTCCCTCAGCCAGCGGAGGTCTTGGGTCTCTGCTACCGCTCACCCTACTGCCCATGCACACAAATGCTCAAAACCACAAATCTATATAAACCTATCTATTCCGGAACTGCTGACTAGGGCGACTCCCTTAGGATTTTGCTAAGCGTCTAAGTTCCCCATCAAAAGTCAACAGTGGTAGCGATGTTCTTCTCGCAGTTGAAAGTATAATGTAGTCATTGAAGTCGTCGTAGGACTTAGGCTTTCGTGTTAAGGCAAACCTAATGTCTTGGGAGGTGTTTGGCACTATCTCCACTTTGGGTCGTTTACCAGCTCCTGTATAGCTTTTGAGCCAAGCTTGTGTTTAACAAGGAAATACTCAAGCTCTACTACTGAGATGAAGGGAACGTGCACCTTCTCTGCACCAGACCAAACCCTTAATGCCTCCCTGTGGTTAACATCATCCTCGACCAATACGGCCACGAGAACATTAGTGTCCAACAGTGCTTCCAAGCTCTTCCCCAACTTCCCTTATGACACGTTCAACGTAATTTGCATCTATTTTGCGCTTAAGCCTAACCCTTACCCTTGTGAAGTCACCTGACACCTTGCGCATAACGACACTATCTCCTTCAAGACTGACTAAAACTTTGTCGCCCACTTTTATGCCAAGCTTACTCCTAACCTCGGCTGGAATAGTTATTTGATAGTTCCTAGTAACCTTCACTTCAAGCGTCATACAAAAATACTATACTAGCCTAGTAATATATAAAGAAGACGAAGCCTGTTTGTTGGTTTGGAAATGACACACTTTATCACAATGTGACATCTCTTCTCTGTTAGCCAAAGCAACCCTCTTACCTCCATGCTCGTCTAACTTAAGACTTTTCTCATTTTTTGAACAAATCGAAATGTTCGGTAGGGTGGGTTTGGTGTTACCTCGCAGTATGATCGAAATCTATTAGGGTGATTTTATGTGTTGCCGGTAAGGCCACGTTGTACACGTGGGTTGAACCAATCCTAGTGTGCGTGTTCTTTGATTTGTGAGCGTGGCCGTGAACCCAGAGCGTGGGTCTATACCTCTCTATGAGTTGTTCGAATTTTAGTGTGCCGAGTTCAGCGTACTGTGATGGCTCCTCGCCTAAAAGTGTTTGGTATGTGGGTGCAAAGTGTGAGAACACAACGAGTATTGGGGCGTTTGAGTTATCTGAGAGTAGGCGTTCTAACCTTACCACACGTTCCTCGTATAATTTCTTGGTGGCCTCAACATCGGGGTTGGGTGTCACACCCCAAACCAGCCACGGTGTCACCCGGTCCCTCACACCCTTGGTACCCACCAAGGTGAGCCTTGTACCATTAAGCGTTATAGTCTGAGCCTCGTCGTCTAACCAAACCACATCTGGGTAGGCTCTAATCTCTTCGAGGGATGAGTCGAACTCGTTGTTACCAGGGCACGCGTAGATGGGTCCAGAATAGCGCGCTCTTAGGAGACCCACTACCTGTGGTATGAGCGTGTGTTGGTTGTTGTGCACCACGTCGCCCGGGAGCAGGAATAGGTCGACGCCTTCTAGGGTTGTCCGCTTGAGCGCTTCTCTGAACTCCCCGAGGTGGCGGGGCGCGTGGATGTCGCTCACAGCCGCAATCCTCAAGAACTCATAACCCCGCGTCGTTTGGCGTGTGTTTATTGGTTGATCACGTCTCCGCTTCTTAGCACCTCGGCTACCTCTGGCCTCAATATCTCCGTTGGGAGGGGTTTTCCCTCTGTTAGGAGCTTCCTTATCCTGGTCTGACTGGTGGACTCATGGTACTCTTCTGGGTGGGGGCACACCTTTGATGAGGCCATCCACCCACAGATTCTACAGTAGAAGGTCTCCTGGTATCGTAGGGGTATGACGCCCACATCGTACTCATCGAATATCCTGTGGCAGGCGTAGGGGTCATAGTAGTTACCAACACCCGCCTGGTCTCGGCCCACTATGAAGTGTGAGCAGCCATAGTTTCTGCGCACAATCGCGAGGAAGAGTGATGCCTTAGGCCCAGCGTAGCGCATGGCTATGGATAGCGAGCCGAGCAGAACCCTGTTCTCCGGGTAATAGTTCTTCACAAAGACCTCGTAGGCCTTCATGATCACTTCGGGCTTATAGTCACCACGCTTGAGTTTACCAACCACGGGCTGAATAAATATGGCGTCCACATCCTCCCGCTCAAGCGTCACACGCTGAATATACTCATGCGCGGTGTGTGGCGGATTCCTCGCCTGGTAGCCAGCTACACTCCTCCAACCCATACGCTTAAAGCGTTCACGCGTCTCCTCTGGTGTGAACTCAAACTTCATCGAGGGCACATTTAAGCGGCGTATCAACCTAACCCTCCCAGCGAGCGCCACCTCCCCGAACTCCGCTAAGTCAGCCACATTGGGGTGAGCCGTATCCTTCGTGCCATACACCTTCTCAGCGTAATACGACTTATCAAACCCGAACTTCTCCTCCAACTCCAGAAGCGCGAAGGGCTCATCGTTCAGACCCCTCAACACAATAGTGTCGGAGGGTCTCGCCTCGGAAACAACCCGGGAATCCGTCTTCGAGTTGGGTGTAAGGATTATGGGTATGGTCCATGGCAGGCCGCTTCCAAGCGTGTTCCTCTCAAGCACACTCAAATACTCGTCTTCACCCATGAATCCATCAAGCGGACTGTACGCCCCAACCCCAATCTTGTCGGCATCGTACACCTGGTCAACAACCGGCCTCACACTCGGAAGCTCATGCACCTCCCCCAACCGCTTCTCAGCTTCAGCCTCACTCATAAGAGTCTTAACAAGCCTACCCCCATAGGGCTCAGGTATCAAGTCACCCACACCTCACAGGCTAACCCACAATGTGGTGGACAGGCCTCGTACTCATGACCCACTCACGCGTCTTCGGGTCATACCTAGAGTTCACGAACACATGCCAGTTCTGGTCGTCGAGTTTGGGGTAATCCGAGCGATAGTAGTAACCCGGCCACCTAGTCTCCTTCCTATAGAGAGTGTGGCGTATCACGGCCTCAGCGGTCCAAACACGGTGGTGTAGCTCCCAAGCCCTCTGAAGCTGGTGGAGGTTCTCTGCGGCAAGCCTCTCCAAGTCCTCCTTAAGCATGATGAGGAGCTCTAACCCACGGTTGAGGAGGAACTCGTTAGTCATATACATCGAGCCGTAACCCGCGGCGTACTCATCCATAATCTTCTCCAGCCTAACCACACCCTGATTCGGGTACAGGTAGATGGGTGAAACCGTGCCCTTCACAATCATGTTCCTACCCGTCTCATATGTCTCAAGAGGCTGATACACCCTCTCCCTAAGCGCCTCAACCTCCGTGGGGTCAACCTCAGGTGTATAGTCGGCGTGATCCAACACGTACTTCACCGCGGCCTTAGCCGCGAGCCTACCCTCGGTGAACGAGCCCGAACTGAACTTGTGAGCCGAGCCACCAATCGTGTCACCAGCCCCGAACAAGCCCTCAACAGTTGTCATACGGTTATAACCCCAATAGTAGTCCCTCGGAGACACATCCTCCGGCCCACTCGCCCATGCACCAGAGCATGTAGCGTGCGAACCCATAATATAGGGCTCGGACATCGTGAGCTCCGAAGGCCTCTTCTTCGGGTCAATGTTCTGAGACGCCCAAACAATCGACTGACTCATAGTCATATCCAAGAAGTCCTCCCAGCCAAGCTCCTCCTTCTCAGATGTGTCCAGAACCTGCTCTGTGTGTAGGTAGATGGGGTGCCTCCCAGCCTTAATCTCTCTGAACATAGCATCATTCCTAAGACAAGTTGGGAAAGGCTTCGAATCCACGTAGTCACCGTAGAGTTTACGCTGCTCCTCAACATACTTCCTCTCATACTCCTCCCCGTAGGCGTTCTTCGCAACCGCTTTAAGCGCGAGGAACCAGGCGCCCACGGGTCCGTAGCCATCCTTAAACCTCGTCACAACCAAGCGGTTCTCCATCTGAGTCATCTCAGCCCCAACCTGTATGAGAAGACCGTACGCCGAACCCGTGCTCCAAGGTGCATACCAAGTCCTACCCGCACCCTCACCCACTGAGCGCGGCCTGAATATGTGGGTGGCACCACCAGCACCCACGATGACAGCCTTAGCCCTGAACACATAGAAGGAGCCGTCGCGCACACTGAAGCCAACAGCCCCCGCAACCCTGTTAGGCACATTCCTGTCGAGTAGTAGGTGGGTGACCATTATCCTATTATACACCTCGGACGCAGCCTTCTGCGCGGCCTCAGCCACTATGGGCTTATACGACTCACCGTGTATGAGTATCTGCCACCTCCCCTCACGCTTGTAGTGACCAGTCTGCTTATCATATATTATCGGCAGACCCCACTCCTCGAATAGGTGAACCGTGCTATCCACGTGTCGCGCTATGTCGAAGAGTAAGTCTTCGCGCACAAGGCCCATGAGGTCCCCCCTAGCGTAGCGCACAAAATCCTCGGGACGGTTCTCGTTCCAGCGCATACCCATATAGCAGTTGATAGCAGAAAGACCCATGGCAACCGCCCCGCTACGCTCAATATTAGCCTTCTCAACCAGCACTATCTTCATCCTGCGGCCCCAATACCTCGCCTCATACGCGGCGCCGCACCCAGCCATGCCTCCGCCGATAATCAGGATGTCACAGTCAACCCTGTGAACAGACCTAGAGGATCTAACACTCATGCCCTCTCAGCCTCCTTGAGGCGAAGTGTGGGCAACCCCTCCACCTTAAGATACTCTGGCTCGTGGGCGAGGAGAGGGCTAGAAAGCGCTTCCAAGCTGGGCTCGGGGTAGGCTGTGGGGGGCTTGATGCTGCCGAACTTGGTGGTGCGAATAGGGAACCTGAAGGTCTTCGTCTCACCATTCCTGTACACAACCTTCCAGGAGACAACGCCCTTCTCGGGCTCCCTGAGCACCGTGAGCGCGTGGCCGAGGGGTGCGAAGTCAGCGTAACCCCTCATATCAATCGCGTTCTGAGGACAAGCCTTAACACACGAGTAACACTCCCAGCAGTACTCCGGCTCAATGTTATACGCACGCCTCATCACGGGGTCAATGTGCATGATGTCACTCGGACAGATCTCAACACACTTACCGCATCCATCACACATCGACATATACACGAATGTGGGCACAGCTCACCACTACTCCTTAATATATGAATCCTCGGAGGGTGTGGGCAGGCGTGAAACACCCCTCTCCCTATCTATTTCACGCTGTATAGCGTACGCCCCCTTATAGAAGATGTGGCTGAACTTCGACCAGGGAACACTGAAGAACATGAAGGCGGTGACAGGGAGATACAAGCCGAGAGCAACATCGGTGGCAACAACCGAGCCACTCAGGTCGGCGGCCTCAAGCACGAATCCCAAAACCGCGTTAGCAAGCAGGCTCAAAATAAACATATCAGCCCTTGTCACCCTTAACACACTGTTACCCTCATGGGAGACGTTAACCCTAAGCCACAGATACCACAAACCACCAACCAACACGAGCAACCCTCCCAAATTAAGCAACACGCCGAACACACTCGAGGGCAAAACGGGGCTCACATCGGGGTAAGCGAACACCTTAACCACCACCACGATAACCGAGAGAATGAACCCCCACAGCATCAGCTCATGCGAGGCACGCCGCGAGGCGCCACACTTCGCAAGCTCCCTGGAAGTAGCGAGATTAGTGACAAGCGTACGGCCAACAACACCAGCAACACCAACCTCTTTACCCTGACCACCACCCGACGTAGCTGAGAGCATCATCCTACGCTCAGCCCTAAAATAAGCAAGCTTCCGACCGCCCAGAGCGTCATACACCAACCCTAAAACCATGGCCACAAACAACACACCAACAAACACCTCGAAAAAAACAGGCGGCAAAATATTGTTGATATTAACCGCGGTCATTGTTAACCCAATATAACCAAATCCAATATATAACACTTTTCCAAACTGCACGGAACCTAGAAAACGCAAACAAAACAGGACCAAACAGGCTTCACCACCGCATGAAATTCAATGTCAGAAAAACACAATATTAAACAACCAATGACAACCAAAAACACGAGCCAACCCTGACAACCCAACGCTAAACACACCGCAACCCAAAAATCCACATCTAACCCTACACCCAACTCTTTAATTCCTAATGAGCCCCGTAGACCACTTTATTCTCTAAACCAAATATACAAGGAATAGGGCCAGCACAGTCACCATGGCGGTGAGACACAAGCAAGTGAAAGCCATACCCAGCACCTATTTTCCTAGGCATACATCTTGCGTTAATGCCATTAGGCGCATTGTTTAAGGATTCGATATTTCATGGGTTAGCATATGTCACCTGTAGACTCTATCACAACCTGCGTCGCATAAGAGACACGGATCTCAACAGCTGTGAGCCACCCCGCCCTAAGTGGTGGAGCCACCTGCATGATCACCAGCCCACTATACCTCCTCTTCGCCAACCCTAAGGTTGATAGAGAAGGTATTGAGCGGAGTTCCACAGGCGCACCTATGGAGGGGGTGGCACCCACCCTGCGCGTTTTAGGAACACTAGGCAAGCGTTCGGACTCCGGTTAAGAGTGAAGCCACAGTGAGGACAGTGGTGAACCCTATCTTTTAGCGTTAAATTCCGGTTGACTCAACCACATTGGAAGTATTCACGGGGGTGTTGCACGCTGGGACGGGTAAAACCCGTTTCCCATGTTTAAGAAACTCCCACATCAAGCACCCTCTGAGCTCTGAGAAGGAGGCATCGTAGAGCCTACACCTCCTCGTCCCGGTTTCACCCTTCTTCTGAATCAAGTCCTCGCGTTCAAGTCCCCCAAGATTAACACAACGTACTCTTGTGTAAGAAGAAAACCGAGTTTGAAGAAGAGTTCACGCCTAGAATCCTTAACGTGCTCGTACTCCCCAGCGAGCCTCCACTTCCTTTGAGCCGGTTCGCCGAGAGATTTCCCCCTCGACAGTGTTCGCTGTAGCATTCTAATTTTCTCCAAGGAATGCTCAAGCGATTTCGGGTTCTCCAAGATGCGCCCATAGGAAAAAGTGGCTAGTTCCTTTATCCCCAAGTCCACGCTCACAGCTTTTCTGTGTCCCTTTGTAAAGACCTGATTGTGTCTCAGGTTCCTTAACTACGAAGATAAAGTAGATCCGACCAGAGGGGTACATTTTGACGCACACTTGAGCCATCTAGTTTCCTGGGAACTCCTTGTGTAAAACCAAAGCGAAGAAGCCGATCCTGCTCAGGCGCAAACGGGCCTTCTTCTTTTTGTTTACCCTGTCCTACTTGCCTAATATTCGAAAGCCTTCAACCACTCCGGGGGTAAACCGAGGAAAGATACTTGTGTGGTTTCTTTTTTGGGTTTGTTTGTCAACCCATACCCATCAAGAAAGCCTCCCGAGCATGGTAGAACCTCTCTGCCGCTTGCTATGTAACTTAGGAATACAACACTTGAAACTCAGGGTTTTTCTTCCTCAAGTCTAAAGTTAGTTGCCTGAGTTCGTTTTTGCTCAGCGTGTAAGAGCGTGTTATAGAGCTTGCAGGCCACCTCTAACCGGATTCTCAACCCCCCACGGTCTTCGATGAGTACGCCCTGTACTGGTAGGCTCTTACACGCACTGCAGGCTAATCTTCCTTCCACAGTACTTATACTCTTGGGATCCCCACTCCTAGAAGCGGCGAAGCCATTAAAAGTTTTATAATGATTAGTAAAGTCTTCATGAAACACGCTCCACGAAGACATCGAACCCTGAATCAAAACTCATTATTCTGTGTATGCGGTGTCTACGTATGTGTACCAGTGAGACGCAGTCAGTGAAACTCATGGGTTTATCCTTAAGTTGAAGAAATGTTTCCCAAGCAGCCGAAAACTCTTCGGGGCCCGTATAGAGTTTGCGGATCCTTGGGGACTGTATTATATATGAGCCTGTGTTGGCGGCTAAGATATGACTACGCGTCCTCGCAAGCGCGGTTGTTATGGCTTCGTCAATTACATAGTCAGAGGTGTAAACTAAGCCAAAGACGCCATTTAATGCATTCATAAGTAGCTTCACGGCTCTCACGTGATTCGAATCACTACGGTTGTTGGCCGCCACAAAAATGCCTGTATCAATATAAACAGCCATCAAGTGTCGCTTCTCCCATACAGGTATTCATCCACCTTCTCCGAAGCATCCCTTACACCCCAATCGTCGGGGTTTCTAAGCTTCTGCCACGCTGGGTCCTGTTCAAGGGGAGGCAGACTCTTCACCCTCTTCAAGAACTCATCTCTATTCTCAAGTGAGAAGTCAACCATAAGGCCCAGCACCTCCTGCAAGGTGAGCTTCACCCCTTCTTCTAAGATCAGGGAAGCCACGAAGCGCTCAAGCTCCTTCTTTCTCTTCTTATCCAATTTAACCGTAGACGACACACATAATTTCTACTTATATACTTTTATACTTTACTACCAGTGGCCCAACACCTCTCCATCAGTGCAGGCGTACATGGACAGCGAAACACGATCTGCAACACCCAAAACAGTGTATAAAAAGTCCCACTCAGCCTTACCTGTTTACAAAACACGAATCTTTGACCTACAATGAGGTACGAGGCTTCCACTCCCAGACCACTAATCAGACCCATACCGCCTCCTATAACGAATAAGGTTAGGCTGCCCCCTATTATACCGTAGTCAGCAGCTCCAGAATAGATAGGTTTATAAACTTTCCAAAACCTCGCCCCTTCTAGGGGCGGGGATTCTAAAAGTATAAATACGAGTCTGGAAAACACTTGTTAATGCGTGTAAGGGCATATAGGTTCAGAGCGTACTGCTCAAACACCACTGCGAGGGTGTTGGAAACCCAGCTCGAAGCAGCGTGCAAGCTTTACAACACGCTCCTACACGCAGAGCAAGAAGAGTACGAGGAGAACAAGCACACGATGAATAAAACCGAACTAAGACAGCTCGCCTTAGACCTGAGAAAACAGAACCCTGAGTTTCAAGTGTTACACTCCCAGGTTGCGCAACAAGTAGCTGATAGATTTTACCAAGCGCGTCAGAGGTTTTTTGAAGGGCTTGCGAACAAACCCAAGAAAAAGAAGCCGCACAAGTTTCTTTCTTTGGTGTACCCTCAGAGTGGTTGGAGGCTTTCTGATACAAGAGAAGTCGGTCTCGGCAAAAACAAAAAGAAGAAAGCTCGGCTCTACCTTAGCAAAATCGGCTTCTTTACCCTAGTGATACACAGGGTGTTCCCAGAGAGCCAAGTGTCTCAAGTGTGCGTTAAACTCGACCCCTCTGGTCGAATCCATGTAATCTTCTTGGTGGAGGAGGCTGAAACACTGGGGCAATCATCGGAGGAGCCCAAGAAAGCGGTAGGTGTTGACCTGGGGATCACAAGGCTCGCCACACTCTCCTTTGGATGGGCGCTACTTGGAAAACCCTAAACCGCTTGAGCGCTCCCTTGAAAGAATCAGGATGCTACAGAGAACACTTTCAAGAAAAAAGTTTCTTTCCAACAACTGGCTCAAAACAAAGACAAGACTCGCAAAGCAGCATGAGCGTGTTAAGGATTTCAGGCGTGACCTGTTCTTTAAACTCGGGGCGCTACTCGCACAGGAGTACGACCTCTTAGTGCTAGAGGACTTAAACGTCCAAGGTTTGGTTCAAAAAGGCGAAACCAAGAGGAGGAGGATGAGGCTGTACGACTCCTCTTTTTCAGAGCTCAGAGCTGTGCTGGAGTGGCAGTTTCGAAAAAGAGGGAAGCTTGTTTTACCTGTTCCAGCGTACAACACTTCACGTGAGTGTTTCCTGTGTGGAGGAATCAACCAAAGCTTGACTTTGGATGACCGAGTGTTTCACTGCCCCCACTGCGGTTTCACCTTGGACCGCGACCTTAACGCTTCTCTGGTTCTTTTGAAGAGGTCAGGGTGGGTGCCACCCAGTGTGCCTGCGGTTGAGCTCCACCCAATACCTCCCCTACCAGCCCTAGGGTTGGTGGGGAGGCAAGGTGGAGCGATGAGGCAGGAAGCTCCGCCATTTATGGCGGGGTAGCTCACTCGTTGACAGGGAAAGCACATCCCAAAATATGGTGCGCTTTGGGTATCCGTAAACCTTACCATGATTGAACAGGGCTGCGAATACGAAAACTCTCCTCACCTGTAAACCACACCTAAGAGCTTCAGCCCACTTTTAACACAGCACCTGCTCGACGCTAAAAGAGAACAACTCTAAGGCACACCCACCAATGGTACCACGATGTCTATATCGAAGCCAAGAGCAACTCAGCAATGCTCAGAGTCTACTCGGGACTCTACTGGAACATTACACAAGGAGTCCAGAACCACGCAAACCACGGTAGGGTGACCAAAGGCACACCACGAATAGCTTAACACGACACTTGACATATTCCCCTACTGCTGGGGGTTTTCAAGCCTAGCCTAGCCTAACCCACCCAGCCCGAAGAGGCACATCCAATAATTGGTGCGAATCAAGATGAAGGGTACGTGAACTACCCCGCTCTCACTGGCGGAGACTTCCCCCAGATAAAACTCTTGAAAGCCGCTATGGGATAAACAAGTGACCTCGGATGATTCCTTCGAAAACCGATGTGTTAGCCTGGATTTGTAGAGGGAGTGGGATGGTTTCAAATCGTTTGAACGCCTATACAACAGCCAAGGATTATCTGTGTTAATGCTATATATAATCTGTGGAAATAATGTTGATGGACTCGGAAACAATCCGTGAATCCGTTCTCAAGGTGTTCTACGACGTGTTTGGTGGGCCAGCCGCAAGAGCGATATTGAACTACACATGCCTAGACCCCGAGGACCTAGTCAATAATCCTTCACACCTTACGCAAAGCCTCCAATTGGCCTTCGGGCCAAGCGCGCACCACCTCGAACAGGCGATAGTTAGAGAACTACTAAGAAGATTCAACCTCCCACACACAACACTAGGCACACTCACCTATGAGCAGACACTGAGAATGATAGTAACCAAGAGCCGGATAAAACTCAAAGAACCCGATGGTGGCAGTAAGAAGGCTGAACACGTCTAAAAACTCACAGCTAAGCATACAGGGGGCACGCGGAAATCCGCCTCGAACTGTCCTTTATCCACTGCTGGAGGATGAACGGCTTTGTCCCGCGTGGGTTTCAAGGTCGCCGTAGCCCCGCTCGGGGCTGCCAATGAGATTGGGTTAGTGTGATGCTAGCTGGATGTCCCCATTCGTGGTGGTCAAAGTAAGTGTGGCTGAACCCGAGCCGATGGTGGCCGCCAGCGTCGTCTTGCTCATTGAGGTGTTTGCTAGACGTAGCCCACTCACGCTAAGCGCGCCATTCACGGTGGCCATCGTCACGGAGAGGGACGAGTTGCTTGGTACCATTATCCTGATGTCTCCATTCGTGGTTAGCGCCCTGTACACGCCGCCCAGCGTGGGGGTGAAGCTCGCCGTGATCCCCCCATTCACAGTCATCAAAACCCATCCACGAATGTTGGAGGATGTGAGGTTGATGTCACCGTTAACATCGTTAGCCTCCACAGACCCACCGGAGCCTAGCGCTAACTGAATCACGCCGTTAACAGAGTTGACCTCTACATCTGAGAAGCTCTCAAGCTGGACGCGCACACCACCGTTAACATCCACGACGCGCACACTGAGTGAATTAAGGGATTCGGGTACCAGTATATTGAAGCTAAGTGTGTAGTAGCCGCCTATTAAGATTGTGTGCGGCTCGTGGACTAGTATGTCAAGCGTGTCCCCAACCCTCCGCACCGTGGTGTTAACACTTATGGGGTACAGGAAGCGTGTGAGTGTGGCGTTTACGTATACATAGTCACCCCGCCAAACCCCCACACTTATAGCCCCATTCGTATCATTCACAAGGAGACCGCTGAGACCGGTGGTGTCAGTGAACCTGTAAGTGTACACCTTCACCACACCAGCCCCACGTAGCAATGACGCCATCCCAGGAGCCACTAGGAAGCTGAGGAGAAGGGCTAATATGAGGACCCCCAGCACCACGGCGGCGCCCACAATCAGCCTCACAACTCACTCCTCCAAAGTCTTCCTAATAGAATCCACCTTCTCATTGAGTATCGCAAGCTGCGCCTTCACATCTGTGAGAGCACTCTGAATGCTCTCCCGATCGGTGTACCCCGAACCGGTCAGCACACGCCTCCAGACTGATACGCCAACCACTAGCACCACGAATGCGAACACAACACCAGTCACACCCGTATACACAATCATGTAGACAACACCCACCGCGACAGCCACCCACACCACCAGCGTGGATATTAGCAGATTCACATCCAGGGGCTGCCTACTCACCACGCCCGCCACCATCCTCCCCAAGGTAACCTGATATCACTGCGGGCGACACCCTGATATCGAAGTCCACCAGCTCGTAGTAGCGCAGCGCCTTGGCCTCGTCCGGCACCAAAGCCACCGTGCTCTTCACGATACCCGCCTTCTGTAGCTTTATGAGGTGCACCTTCGCAAGAGCCCTGCTCACTCCAGCCCTCTTTGCGAGCTCGGAGAGATACATCGGGCCACCCCTGTACAGCAAAACCACGAAGCGAAGCCTCAGCGGGTGCCCCAGCGCATCCATTTTTAAAGCCAATTTCACCAAATCGTCCATTCATCCACATCACGTAATGAAAAAATTACACGTATTTAAACCCTACACATCCAAAGACAAGGGTAGAACGTAAAAAAGGAAGTGGCAAAGAATGGGTATGGTGCCCGATCAGAGCCATCCACGCTCGGCCACTATACCCACACCAATCCAAAGAACCACCACGACAAATGTGGGCACCGGGAGGGTAGAGGTCGAGTTATGGCGAACCCATCACCACGCTTATCAGGACGCCTCACACTAACATCAGCTTTTTAAACACAGCTGAATAATATATGTGAGTTAAAGTGTCAGCGGAGGAGCTCATTAGGCTACTACCAAAACTGCTACGAGAGCATCCCGAACTCAGACATGAAGTAGCAGTCATACTCTCCGAATCCATGGCCGACAAAGGGGACATAGCCGCCATACTCGAACACATAGAAAAGCTGAGGGAGGACTTCAACAGGAAAGTAGAAGAAGACAACAAAAGATTCGAAGGAATCATAGCAGAAATCAAAACACTAAGAGAACAATTCAACAGGAAAGTAGAAGAAGACAACAAAAGATTCGAAGGAATCATAGCAGAAATCAAAACACTAAGAGAACAATTCAACAGGAAAGTAGAAGAAGACAACAAAAGATTCGAAGGAATCATAGCAGAAATCAAAACACTAAGAGAACAATTCAACAGGAAAGTAGAAGAAGACAACAAAAGATTCGAAGGAATCATAGCAGAAATCAAAACACTAAGAGAACAATTCAACAGGAAAGTAGAAGAAGACAACAAAAGATTCGAAGGAATCATAGCAGAAATCAAAACACTAAGAGAACAATTCAACACTTTAGCATCCGAGTTCTTGATTTTCAAAGATAGGGTGAACAAGCTTAGAGACAAAGTGAACAAGCTTGAGGAAAACTTTGGAGCCTTCGTTGAAAGCTACTATACCACCAAAGTTGTTGAGATACTTGGTGAGAGGCTTGGTTCCACGTCCCTTAAGATCATAAAGAATGTGGCAGTAAGGGGAGGGGAGCTAGACGCCGTCATAATCACAGACGGCACGGTGTACACGCTGGAGGTAAGCGGTGTCCTGCGGAAAAGGGATATAGACAAGCTCAAACGCTCAAGCGACCGCCTCGCGGAAAACGAGGAGTACGCCGGAAAGCAGATTAGACCCGTCGCGGCAGGTGTCAGAATCGACAGCCACGCGGTGGAGCTCGCAAAACACTTAGGCGTGGAGGTAATATACATTTAGTGATAAACGCTTGTAGTGGGGCTCAGGAGAACAAAGAGAGCCCCACAATCTCGATCTAGGGTTTCACTCTACGTAGGCGCACGTAGGTACGCGTCCGCATACCTATCGTATGCGTAGCAGAGGTTGGGCTTCACAGCATCATGCAGGAATCTCACGAGTTCATTGACCCCCTTCAGCTCCGCCCCTGTCTCGACGTACCCACCCACTCATACGCCTTCTGCGTTGCTGAAGAAGGCATCATGGGGAACGCCGACCATCCTCAGTCCCCTTCCTCATCCCCCCATGTGTGTGCACGTACCCCTCCACCTTTTCCTAAAGGAGGTCTTGGGTCTACGCTACCACTCACCCTACTGCCCATGCACACAAATTGTTCAAATCCAGAAATCCATATAAACCTATCTATTTTGAAACTGCTGAGTACGGCGAACCAATAACTTTGGCGGGCTCTAAAGAGCTAAATACAGGTGTGGAGATAAGTATCTGAGTAGTGTTGGAGAGAGGACAACAAGTTGAGGCTAAGCCGAACGCTTTGAGCGTCGACGAGCTGGACGTGCAGATAATAAGGAGTCTCCAAGAGAATGCGCGCGTATCCTACCGTGCCCTATCTAGGAAGCTCGGGGTGAGCGTTACCACCATCAGTGAGAGGGTTCGAAGGATGATTGCAAGCGGGCTCATAAGAGGGTTCACCACAATAGTCAACCCAGAGAAACTTGGGAGCGTCTACTGTGTTGCACTATACATCAAGGCGGCTGAGGGCGTCGAGGCTAAACGTGTGGGTGACGCTGTGGCGAGCATACCTGGAATATGCTACGTGTACACCACCCTGGGTCTCTACGACATCGTGGCGATGGGTAGCGCCCCAACCAAACAGGCCCTATCCGAGATGATAACCAAGGTGAACAGCCTACCAGAAGTGGGGGAAGTGGTCCCATCAATGATACTTGACGTGGTAAAAGAGGAACCCAAACACCCAGTCTACCTGCAAACAAACGCCTAGACGTAGCGCAAAACTGGTATGTTTGCAAAGTCCGTTTTAAAGCGTATATAACACTATCTGTGATGGATGAATGGATGGGCTTACAGTTTTCTGTGCTAACTATAGAGTTTCTGGGTCTTCAACGTTGTACTAAAACGAATCAAGGTAGATACTAGTATGGAGGGCGTAGTCGAATCATCCAGAATCCTTATTAGTTGTGCTACAAGCAGTTATTTAACCCCACGGTGAAACCCGATGTCCTCAGAGTACGCCACCAAGGAGGAGGTAACCGCAGTGATGAACCTCATAAAGACGCTCAGAAACGACCTCGATAACAGGATTACAAGAAGCGAGAAAATGCTTGAGAAGATCATAGACACACTAAGCCAGCGGCCGACGGAGGGTGGGAGAGCCCTGTGTTTCTCCAAGATACAGGCGGGCATAGATATCGAGGAGACATCTGAAGAGACGAGGCTTGTGGCCACTGGGTGCATGCTCATGCACGAATGCGGCCGAGAGAGCGGTCACAAGGGACTCCACCAGTGCGTGAGATGCTCGTTCCTGTGGGGATGGGTCATAAAACCCTAACCACCTTGCATGAGGATGGGCGCAGAGCAAAGGTTGCGGGGAGGGGTGACGTAGCTTTTCGGATATTAGCATTAAGCACGCAAAGGTGCATTAAAAAACGAAAAGCATATAAAATCCCACGCTATTATATAGACGTAACAATGGCAATAACAAACAAGTCAACAACCGAGGAAAGAAGGTTGAACGCGGAGAGGAGAGTTGACGAGACAACTAGAACCTCGCTTCACAAAGACGACCTCAGAGCGGCGCTGAACGAGTTCCTAGGTAAAACGGCTGCAGCCGTAATACTCAACCACATCTTCCCCGCTGGAATAAAGGGTGATACACTCACGAATGATGAACTAGACAGGCTTAAGAGAGAGCTAAGAGAGCTCATCGGAACGCAGGCGGACCTGATAATCAGCCTCATCACCTAAACGCCCTCTGTGTTCACACTCTTAAGGCCTGAGTATTCCGAGCCTCAGAAGCTCGCGCTCGGAAACCTTTTTAACCCTCATGAACCTCTCTCTGGCGGGGAGAAATAGATTCGGTTTCGAAACCAGTTCACGTAGAGCCCTTACCACTAGGATAATCGACCTCCTACTACGCCACTTGGGGTCAAACACCGAGTAGTACAAGTCCGTGATCACCCGGAGGGGGAGATAGGCCGCCAAGAAACTCGGATCGTAGAGCTTTAGGATAACAATATACCTGTTACGGATGTGCCTGTACCATCTTATCGGCGTCTTCTTGTTGGGTAGCCTGTGCATATGTGTCACACTATAGTGTGTGTCGCAGGCCACCCTGTACCCACTCATCCACACCCTCAGGCACAGGTCCTGGTCATCGTACACCTGGAAGAAGTTGGGGTCGAAGCCCCCGACCCTCTCGTACACATCCCTCCTAATCACGAAGAAGTTCTCCGCAGCGGTGACGAAATAGGGCTTCGAAAGGTCTCTCGGCGGCACATGGGATAGCCGCATATCCAGGTAGGTCCCCCCAGGATTATAATCCCTCCTAGGAACAATCTCAATGCAGTTCGCCACACCCACATCGGGATGAGCCTCCAAGAAGCCCACCAGCCCGCCTATGGTTTCGGGTGGGAAGAAGACATCGTTATTCGTGAACACAATGTACCTGGCCCGCGGGTCAACCATCCGAGCACCCGCCCTCATCCCCCCAGAGTAACCCAGGTTCCTATCTAGGAGAACGTAGCGTATCCTCTCACCGTATAGTGACCTCACAAAGGGGATGCTGGAGTCGGTGGAGCCGTTATCCACCAAGAGAACCTCCTTGTTAGGGTACTCGGAGCCAACACAGCTTTGCAGGCAGCGCAAAAACGCATCCCTGTTCTGTGTCAACCCATTGTGGTTCAACACCACAACCGACACGAGTGGGAGAACACCACCCCTTCCATTCTGATTCTTACTCTCCCTGACCACCTCAGGATTCGCCACACGCGTCACCCCACAAACCAGCACACCTCGGGTTTAACCAAACGATTGACACACGCCTATCCGCACATTGAAGCCGACTCCCCAGCCAGCGTGGAACACTCGGGGAACACCGTTTGAACTCATCCCCCAAGGACTCACCTCTCATTCTGGCTCCCATCAGCAAACAAGATTGGGGGCAGATTGAGTGTAGGCTCATCTCTTGGATTCAACCCCGACAAACATCTCCATGAGCGTTGTACCCAACGCTAATATGATTACACATCGATTAAAAACTTATGTAGCTTTGAAAACCATCCGACATTATAACCATTGCACGCTGGAGGTCACCGCCCACTCTTGGAGGCGACCACGTCAAACTCAGCCTTAATAAGTTGTTCGAGCACCCAGTAACCTCTGCACGCCGCCCTCCTGAACTTTGCGCGCTCAGCCATGGTGTCACCCAAGTTGGCAATATTCCATGCGGCCGCCCTAACAGTCGCGAGCAGGATTAAGGGGTCGCGCACCGCCACACTCTTAAGCATCGAGTAAACCAACAGCCTGAGGCTCACCAAACCCAAAACTGGGGGTAACACACTTATGGGTAGGTCTTTGAGTATCGCCCGAATATTGTTCTTATGGGACAGGTAGTAGTTGCGGTGAGTGAGACTCCGCGTATACCTGCCAACACTAGAGGCTCCCCCCACATGGTAGGCCCTCGACGCGGGGGCGGTGAGCGCCCTGCGCCCCGAAAGCCATATTCTGAGGCCCAGATCCATCTGCTCCCTGTACAGGAAGAAGGACGTATCGAACCCGCCGATCGCTTTAAAGGCCTCCGAGTCGAACACCACTAGTGCGCCGTCGGGGTAGAGCACTGGGAAGGGCCCGGTGTGTGCGCGCAGGAATGTGTAATAATCCTCATTCTTCGCGTAGTCAGCGTTCATGGTGGGCACCCACCTGCTACGCAGAATCTTACCCGCCCCCTGAATCACCCCGGGTTTATGGTAATAACACACCACGGGTCCAACCGCTGCCACGTCGCCCAGCCTGAAGGCGTCCATGATGGGTGGAAACCACCCCGGGTCGACCCGCAGGTCTGCGTTTGAAAAAGCCAAGTAGCCAGAGGGGAAGCCAAGCAACTCTAGAGCCTTCATTATCCCCCCACCGAAGCCGTGGTTCCTGTCCAGCCCTAAGACCTTCACTCGTGGGTTGGACGCGTACCTAGCGAGCAGGTGCTCCAGCGATCCGTCGGTGGATGCGTTGTCAACGACCACAACCCGGAAGTCCACACCATATTGAGCGCTTAGGAAGGAGTCCATGCACGCATCAACGTGTCTAATATTGTTATAACTCAGAACGAGTATGGTTAGCTCGCTACCCAACCCGGGTTGCCCACTAAGTTTGAACAGACTCGGCGATAATAAGCCTAGCTCACAATATCCAAAGCCACATCAAAACGAGCAACAATTGGACTACAGAGTAATATCATTAAAAATATGTAGTGACATCTCGAATTATATAAAGCTCTCTTTGATCTACACAGTAAACCCTATGTTTAAACCCCTAGTTGAGTGTTTGATGATGCGCCCCGGATACAACGATGGGAAGCGAAGCAACGGCTGGAGGGCACACTCTCACAAGTGCCGAACACTACCCATTGTGCTCATAATCACACTCGTGCTCACAGCCTCCCCCGCACTAGTCTTGGGCGCGCTTCACGCACCCCTCAGCCAGCAGGTGAAAGCAAACCCCGTTGGCGCGGCCTCCCCGCGGCATCAGGTGGCGGACGGGCCTCCCGGTGTGGTGGACTACGGGAACACTTATCCCTTCAACACGAGCCAAGTGCTTGGGAACGCCGTGATCAACACCCTAACCACGCCCAGTGGGGACACATTCCTCATCCAGCTTGTGGGCGTACTCAACACTGGCGGGGACCACTACTACCTGGTCGAGGAGTACCTCGCACTCAACCAAACGCAGAATGCTGGGTACGCGTACACGCTCGCCGACACCCTCCTCAACCTCTCAGCGTACCCCTCACACCTGAGCTCACACTACATCTCAGGCTTGGGAGGACTACGAAACACCCCCAACGGGGTCGCATACACCTACACCTACACAGCCTCAGGACACCTCACCACACCCTTCGAGTACACCCCATCCATAAGGGTGCAGAGCACGCTGGAGGGCACACAGGTAGACTTCCAAGCAACCCTCACAGAGATGTCACCCCAGCTAACACTCTTCCAATCCGAGCTGGACACGGTCATCATAAGCGAACCCCACCAGTCAACCCCCACCATCACGGTTGGGGGGCACAACCCGGTGAATCAGAACGTGCTCGAAATAGTGCTCAACACCCCCACCCAGGGCACCCAACCAACAAACGTTGAGGGCTACCTCCAGCTCTTCTACGGGGATCAAAGGGGGTTTGCACCCGTCCCCGAAGCCCAGTCCAGTGGGGCGGATGTGGCGGGGAGCCTACCGGGTCTCCACGTTTACCCCCTCTATAACCAGACAGCACCGGTCGCCCTAGTATCCTCCCAGCTCACGGGCTTCACAACACTGTGGCCACTCAACCATACAACCATAGTCCTCACCGCGCAGAGGGGTCTCACACTCGGCATAAACACCACGAGCGTCAACCTGAGCCGGGGCGCCTACCAGATCCCCCAGTACACGGGTGAAGGCTTCATCGAGAACACCATAAGACTCACCCCGGAGGGAGGCGCTCAGGAGGTCACCCTCAGCGCTCCAGGCGTAATACAGCCTGAGGTGGGGTATCGGGGGGTATTCCTAGGCTGGAACCACACGCTGAAGGCGGGCACACTCAAACTCAACCTATCAAAGCAGTACACAGTGAGCGAAGCCTACCAACCCCAGTACCTCCTAACCGAGATATATCTCGCCCAACCCAACCAGACCCCCATAGGGAAGAATTATGAGTGGGTGAACGCTGGAGCCAACACCACCGTCAGGCTGCCAACCATGATATACGAGGGTAGCTATGTGAGGTTCTTGTTCGTGGGGGCCACACTCAACCAAACACAGATCAACGCCTCCGAGTTCGAGGTGAAACTCGTGGAGCCCACCACCCTGTACGCCTACTACGCCAAGCAGTTCCTCATAGCATTCGTAGGGAGCCACAGAGAGTACTACTCAAGGCTGGATGAGTGGGCTAACGCGTCGCAGCAGGTGAACATCAGCCTACCACTCTATATCCGCGACGGCCAGTACGCTAGACTCGCCTTCCAAAGCTACACCCTTGGAAACCAGACGGAGACGAACCTCGAGCTACAACTCACAGTGACGGCGCCCGTGAACGTCACACTCAACTACACCCAGCAATACCAGCTCAACTTCACGGGAGCCTACTCACAATACTACTACGCCTACAGCGCGTGGTACAATCAGGGTGAAAACTACTCGGTGACGATACCCCAAACACTCATGGTGAACACAACGTTCAGAATCGTGTACGACAACGCCACGATAAACAAGAACACAACAACCACCCAAGCACACTTCACTGGGACAGCGAGCACACCAATAATAATCCAGCTCACACTCACCCCACAATACCTAGTCGTGATAAACGCGCCCAACACCCACATACACGCATTCTACAACAGGAGCCAAACAATAAGCGTGCAGGCACCATACTACTCGGGGAACATCTTCAAGCTCGACGTCTTCCGAGAGTGGGTGGGCACACTGAACACCACATCCACACAGCTAACGCTCAACGTGAACGGCCCCATCCACGAAACAGCGGTGTACACCCGAACATACATAAGACTACTACTAATCATGGTATCAATCGGCGCCATCCTAGCAGCCACACTCACAATATACTTAAAATCAAGGACCAGTCGACCCATCTAGCAACAACACAATGAGGGGACCACGCGCCCAAACATACATGCAAACATGCTTGGCCGGCCCCACGATAAGCAAGACCCGCATGGAAAATAGGGCCAAAAGTGGGGACACCCATCATCCCTAGATCCAACCCAATTATATATCACGCCAACGATTATGGGAAACAAATTTAATATCACCTTTTTCGGAGATTAATTGTAGCCTGATGCGGGTGACGCAGCTGGTTGGAAGGCTACTCGAATACAGTAGGCTCACGGTCGAAGGTAAGCGCCTCAACATCACCAATCCCTGGACCCTCTACATGAAGGAGGGCACAATAGTTCTCAGCGACGGCGAGCGGTTCAGCTTCGACGAGCACACCAAGGGAGACATCCTTCGAATAGTGTTCTTCGCACTCGACAACTGCGTGAGATTCTCACGCGCGAGAACCAGTGGATACGACTGGCTCATCTACCCAGCCAAGCAGAGCGGCCAGCTCGGTGAGGCTAGGCGGAGGTGGATCATCGAGACCCCGAGCGGGATAAAGCTCTACGCAGACAGGTTCCACCCCACCGTCATGGCTGAAACATTCCTCTACGACACGCACTACACGGAGGGCCTCGAGGGTAGCACGGTGATACAGGCGGGAGGCTTCAACGGGGATACAGCCCTATACTACGCCCAGAGGGGTGCACGCGTCTACTCATTCGAACCCGATGAACAACTCTACACGCTAGCGCTCGAAAACATCGCGCTCAACCCCGCCATCCAGCCCAGGATAACCTTCGAAAACTACGCGCTCGTAAAGGACGGATACGCCTATCCACCACGGGTGGGTAGGGGGCGCTGAGCGCCCGCAAAAAAGACCAAGAGCCTAAGCCTCTCCACAATTCTGAGGGAGTTCCGAATAGCCTCCCCCACACTCCTAGACCTAGACGTAAAGGGTGCGGAGTTCGAGCTTCTCGAAGACCCAGCCCTCGCACTCTTCGAAAAGGTGCGCATAGAGTACTCGTCATACCTACTCGGCAGAAGAGACCTGGGTCCCGACACCCTGATACACAGGCTTCGAGCCCTCGGATACAGGGACATCAGGGTCTTCAAGCACAACCACCTGAGATACCGCCTGAAGAAACACGGCACACTTCTCGCCGTAAAATAAAGCTCGCTAGGCTTCCAGGCTCACACCTCCAAGGCGGACGCCCCCAACTACCTTTACGGCGACCCAACACCGAGTCCAGGAATGAACCCTCCAAACTTCTAGTGGACTCCTAATGTCACTTTGGTGTTCGGCTCAGCTCGTCGACGCATAGAGCTATCGTGGCGTTCGGATCAAACCCGCTATCCCTGTAGTAATCGTAGCTCAACTCTACGTGGGGTCTGAGCAAAACATTCATTTCGGGAAGCCTCTCCGGCAAACCCACATAGAGCTTCGTTGAAACCTGACCCTCAATGCTGGAATTTTTAAGCTTGAAAGGAAGGGTGTCGATAAAGCAGTTCGCAACCTGGGAGGGCGCGGTACCGAGAAGCTTGGCCCCACGCTTCCAGAGTGAAAGCGCTACGTCGAAACCCGCGCTGAAGGTTCTCGCCGAGGCCGCGACGCACACTCGGAGAGCGTCGACCCCACGCCAATCTTTATCTAAACCCGAAGATACAGCGTAAAGCACATCGTTATACCTCCTCAGACAAGCCTCTTCAAGCTCCTCGGTAAGCCCTTCTCTCTTAACTCTAAAATAGAAATCCTCATCAGAAAAATCATATCCCAAGCCCTCCTTAGAGCCACTAATTGCCTCCAGAAGCTTTGAGCGCTTGGTGACCACGTACTCTCTGGGGGTGACGGCCTCCCTGTAGCCGAACAGCCCATACACTATCATGGGAACAAGGATAGAGTTTCCCCCACTCGCCCCTCTCAGGTCGAAGATGATCCTCCTCTGAGACCTAACCTCCTCTAAGACTTTCTGGAACACGTCTTCGAAGGCTTCTAGACGCTCCAAGAGCCTCTCTGGCTGAGACACGCCCCAAGCTGAAAGCACCGAAGGCATCCTCTTGGCGTAGAACTCGAAAGCTTCACGGTAGAGAAGCGGGCCGTCGACCCTGAAATAGGGAATCCCCTCAACCTCGCCGAACGCGAAGTCGGAAACCACCCCCACAGCTGAGCCTATATTTGAAAGGTCAACCCTGTTGTTGGGTTCAGGCAGACTAAAACGGCTCTTCGGCCTTTTCAAATCCCCGTACTCGGCGTGTTCAAGCCTAACCTCAACCCTGCTCCCCCGAGGTGTGAGCAGGCCCAGCTTCGTATCCCCCTTCGAAAGCGAGTGAATCCGCCATGAAAGCTCCGTGAGCTTCACGTATTCGTTTTCAGCGCTCCAAGAAACCCCCTCAAGTAGGCGCGGGACGGGTAAGCCCTCCACCTCCAAAACCCTCGATCCAACACACCACGCGTAACCCGGATCATAATAGCCGCTCACAACCAAGCCATTTTCAACCACTTCAAACGTGAGAGGCAAACCCAGCCTCCCGCCACCACCACAGAAAAGCTTTGTGTGCCCATCCCTTAGCTGTGAAACGAACGCTTGAAGCTTGTCGCACAACTCTTCAGAATCGATTCCCCCCTCCGGCAGGTTTTTAACAAGGGTGTGGAACCCCCTGTAGAAGGCCAGTGCGCCGCCGAACCCCGAGTAAGGATCCGGGTGAGCATCCACCAAGACCTCGACCAAGTCACGGGCGTCTTCAAGCGCCTGCGAACGTGTTAGCCACACCACAGGTGGAAGCAACTGGAACCACCTAATAAACTCTGCGCGCCAGTTTAGATGAATACCACCAGAAAGCGGTGCGCGCCGCGCTTGGCGAGGCGGGCCTCGCCGTGTGGCTCAAGCGCTGGAAGAGCATCCTTTTCGAAGCAGTTATCCTATGTGTCGGTGAACGTGGTTCGTGAATTAGGAGGCGGCTGGCATGTATGCCTCGACGCCAATACCCACTTCACGTCTATGTGGATAGCACTCATCCGTGTGAAGGTTTTTAACTAGGAGTATAAATAAACCTTGTAATGGTCGCAAGCGTTGGCACACGCGTCGCCGGGGAGGCTCGGCTGGATACGGGGTGGGAGAGGCACGCCTCCGTTCCATAGCCAGCGTACACAGAACAGCCATGTGGGGGGAGGCGTTGATGGGTTCAGGGTTTAGGCTGCTCGCTTCTCAGGGTGGGTGACGCCGATGCGTAGGCTCGAGTCGGTCTCGATCACCTCACCCCAACTCTACCCCTACACAGTCAACGCGCCATCCAACATAGCCTACCACGAAGCGAAGCACCTCTCAAAGCACTTCGACCGGGTCACACTCTACGTCAACCAGCCACCCAGACGGGCGTACACCCCACCCAGCCTGCCAGACAACGTGGAGCTCAGGGTTAACAACCTAAGACGGCTGGTGAACCCATCAATCTTCATCAAGCTCGTGGCCGACTCGAAGCTTGTGCACACACACTTTTTACCCAGCCCAACCGAGGCCACAACCCTCATACCCCTACTTCGAAGCACAATCCTGACACACCACGGGTCACTCTTACCCGAACTTGGAAACGCTAGGAGGAAGGCGGGGTGAGCGGGCTACACACTCAAGAGGCTGCAGCTCGAACTACTCAAGCGTGGCTTCAAAAAGATAATTGTGCCAAGCACATTCATGGCGCAGCACGCCGAGCTCGAAGGCTTCAAGAGGGAGAGCTTAGCAATAATAGCGAACGGCGTCGAGCTAGACCTCTACAGGGGTGGGGAGGCACTCCAGCTAGAAGGCGAACCCCCAATCCTCTGGGTGGGCTACACGAAGCCAAGCAAGGGTTCACACATCATGATCGCACTCTCAAAAAAACTCGAGAGCACGCTCCCGAAGGGCCGAATACACTTTGTGGGGTACTACAACCAGGCCTACGCCTCCGAGCTAAGGCGAAGATCCGTCAAAAACATCGTGCTGCACGGCCCCAAAAGCCCCCTCGAGATGCCCAAGTACTACAGGGGGGCGTGGTTCACCCTGAACCCATCACTCTTCGAAAGCTTCTCAATGGTCACCCTCGAGTCACTCGCATCCTCAAGACCCGTGATCACAGTCGACAACGGCGCTGCGCGGGACCTCGTAGCCCACGGCCAGAACGGCTACATCTCCCAGCCAGACCCAGAGGAGCTCGCCCAACACGTATACACACTCAGCCAAGACCAGCACAAACTCAGAGAGATGAGTGAAAACGCCTTCAAATCCGCTCAAAACTACGATTGGTCAAATGTGACCACAAAACTCGTAGAGCTGCTCAGGCGAACCATGTAACAACCCCAGCGCATTAATCCACGTGTACATGGAAAGCTGGCCGACGAGGCTTAGCAGGCTAACTATCACCCTAAGCATTCAGCCTCCGTAAGTAAACGCCCACACGGCGGGAAGTATAATCTAAGCCCAGAAACTCAAGCCATCACGAACACCGATTAGCTGGAAAAGTACACGCCAACCCAAGCCAACCTACACTTTCCGCCGAGTCCAACCCCCAGCCTACGTAAATAAGGTGGCTTCTTGCTATGCTCCAAGACAAATCGCGCCAACAACTCCAAGAAGCCTCCAACGCCTCAGTTAGGGATAGGAGGGGGTGACCCCAACAAGTCGGTGAGAGCCCAGCTTAACCCGGCGCGTAAACTCGTCTCAGCTGGGATCCGGCTCACTCGACCAGCCCCCGACAATCTTGGAGGAGGGGCTAGCCGTGTGTCGGCGTATCCCCCTCACACGCTTTATCGTGCGAGTTGAGTTTACAGTTTCGACCCCATCACACGTGTACCTAGGGTTCACATTGTATGCGCGTCTTCGGCTTCTGAACCCATGCTAGTAGGCCGGCGCCCCCGTGTGACATGGTTTGGCGGTGGAGGAGTGGGAGTGAGCGGGGTTCTCCTGGTTGTGACGCCCAAGCTTTGTCCCCCTCCCACTTGTGTGGTCGCCGCTTCGGGGAACACTTTATCCGCCGCCGTGTTGAGCGCTACGAGCGCCTCGAACGGGTCCAGCCTCAGGCTGTGATCTGGGAGGCGGTCATAGAATCTCTCGACAAGCTTGTAGATGAAGAAGTCATCGGGTTTGAGCTGCATTCTGTTATAAGAGCCCCAGAGCCTGCTCCACGTGGACTCAGACTCGAGCCCGAGGTATGGGACCGCTCCCCTGAAGCTTCGGATATCCATCCACACGGCGTAGCTGAGCCTCCTGAGGTCTGGATCCAAGGAGCTTAGCAGCTTGAGCTTCCTCTTGAGGTACTCGCTCGGTTTGTAGGTGAGTTTGGCAACCCCCTTCGCTCCGAGCCTCTTGATGAGGAGAAGGTCTGAGGGTGACACCTCATCCGTGGGAGCCAGGCCTCGGGAACCCAAGTAGACACTCATCGCCCACCTCCTCAAAGTGGATCCACCCCCAAAGCGATCGTAGCTCCACCTATCAAGGAAGACCTCGAGTTTAATGTATCTTCGAACCTTAGACCAATAGGCTTCGCGGTCCACGTAGTGAGTTATACTGTACTCGGCGGGCAGAGGCTGCACGCGGCCCTCAACAGTGGGCTGCTCGTGCACCAAGCCGAAAAATCGCGTCTTCGACCTCCTGAACAGCCTCTTCTTATACCAGGGCGCCCTCAGCTTCACTGTGAGACCATCACTTCTAGAGCCGTCAACCGGCTGCCTCTGAATCATATAGGCGTCAGCTGAACCCTCACCCAAGATCCCGCGAAGATTCCTTTTGAGCGCACCGTTAATCCTCTCATCACTATCCAGTAGCAGCACCCACTCACTGCACGCTTTACTCAGCGCGATGGGTCGGTAGAGCTCCGCGAGCCCAAGCGGGGGGAGCCTGAAAACGTGTGTGTGACCAAACCAGTCCAACGCCTCCCCGAAAAGCTCGGGCCTCCAAGAGTCGCTGCTATCGACGAGGACAACTTCATCAACAACCCCCCTCAGATCCCTGAGCAACTCCACAGCCTTCCCAGCCTCATTCCTAGTAACTAGGAGAAGGCACACCCCATCATCGGACAACGCTATCAGGAAAAGAACGCGACTAGCCATAAAGGCGTGGTGTAAACCCCGCGGAACAACTCTATACAATAAGCCAAAATCATGAATGAGTTCAGAGACCCCACCGGGTCCACGGTGTCCACGTCGACGCAAGAGGCACATGGGGAAGCAGATGATCCAGCACACATCGGTCGGGAGGCGAGGTGCCGCAGAGAGACGTGGGGTGGCACCGCGCAGGAGATGGGTGCACCCTGGCATCTGAGATTTACCCGTGGTTGAGGATCGGGGAGCGGTGATGTGAGGTGCATGCACCCGTGGCCTAAGGGTTCCCGCTAGGCGTCGGGAAGCCGAAAGCCTTCCAGAGCCACGCCACGAAGCCCCTAAGCCTGGGGGGAAGAAGTCCACCACCTCCGAGTAATCTTCGCCGTGAAGTAGGCCTATACTTCTTGCCACCACGAGGCCGAGCACACTCCCCGCTAACACGTAGAGTGGTAGCATGTATGTTGAGAAGTGCGTGTAGCTTTCAAACACGAGGGTGGCGGCCACCATCGCGCCCGTAACCCCAAGCGACTCTATGTAGTCCCTCCACTTCACACTGAACAGCCCTAGACGGTAGACGCTGAAGCCCACAACCACGAAACACACTATCCTCGCGAGAACGTAGGCTAAAGCGGCGCCGTCAAGGTAGAAGCGGGGTATGAGGAGGAGCGCCAAGCTTCCCAGCGTTAAGCTGCTCACAAGCTGCTGGACAGCCAACACCTTCGTCCTCTTCTTCGCGAGCAGAACTTGGGTTATGGGTATATCCAGACTCATCGCCCCACCCCCGAACACGAGTATCGCGAAAGCCGTCCACGCACCGAAGAAGGAGCGCCCCAAGAAGAGGTGTAGCAGGGGCTCCCCCAAGGCGGCCACCAACCCCAGGACTGGGAGGTTTATCATCGCCATATACCTCACAGCCTTAGAGACCACCCCCGCGTCAGGCTCCTCTCCTCCTCGAACTTAACCATCGCCGGAAAAAGAGTGCTGCTAAGCGAGTTGGGCAGAATCTTGGGTATATTCGAGGCGATAAGCAGGGTGCCATACACACCCAAGCTGATCGTGCCAAGATACTTCAACACGAACAGCCTGTCCACGTTCTGCAGCGCCACAACCAAGCCGCTCGCCACAAAGAAGGGAAGCGAGTAGGACACAACCTCCCACAACCCCACCCTACGCCCCCCGCCCACAAGCAGGGGACGCGAAAAGTAGAGGTTGGCCGCCAAGCCGAGCACGTCAGAGGCGATCCAGCCGTAAAACACACTCACCAAGCCGTGACCGGTAAAAATCAGAGCGAAGGCCACACCCACCCTCACAGCCGTGGAGGCAACACCCATCAGGCTCCCAAACCCGAAAATCCTCCTAGCACTCACAGCTATACCCAGAAAACTATTATACGTATAGAAAACGAAGTCCACCACCACAAGATAGAAAAAGGTCAGGTAGCTAGGCGAACCGAAGAGCCAGCGCGTGATGAGGGGTGCCAAAACAATCAGCGCGGGCGCAGAGCCAGCGGATATGGCGGACGCGAACACGAGCCCACGCCTGAAAAGGTACCTCGCCTCCTCGAGCCGGCCTGTCTGGAAGTGGCCCACCACGAAGCGTGAGAAGCCCCCAGGGAGCTGAAGCAGGAGGAACGTGGAGGCGAATCCGCTCACAAGGTTCAGAGAGTAGAGCACACCCAAACTGTACACAGGAAGCGTGTGAGTTATAACCACGTAGTATGCGAATGTGAGGAGGTTTGACACCATGGAGCCCGAGAAAACAGCGGTCGCACCACGAGCAATACGAGTCGTCTCCTTAGTCAACCAACTGCACCATTACTTCATACATAGATCCGCATGGATACTTAAGTCCAAGCAACAACCAAGCAAGAATGTAGATAACAAAAAAGAATATATTATGTGGTTTACCCCGCTCACTTAGAAATCTGAGACCTCACCCTCAATGAGTAGACACCCACAAACACAATCAAACCCAGTAGAGACACACCTACAAGGATCTGAACCCTATGAGCCAAAAGACTACTAGAAATTGTAGAGAGCGGTTGTGTGACATAAGAGAACACAGACTGACTGGAATCCCCGTAATTAGATGGGGTACTTGAGCTCTGAGTACCAGCTTCACCAGAAGAAGACGGAGCGCTTATAGCAGAACTACCCCCACTCTGCAGGGGGGTAGAAACAGAGGAACTCGAACTAGCAGAGGAAGTCGAACTCGAACTAGCAGAGGAAGTCGAACTCGAACTAGCAGAGGAAGTCGAACTCGAACTAGCAGAGGAAGTGCTTGACGATAATGTTGTAGTGTTTTGAGTAATAGATGAGCCTGACTCTGCTGTTAGCTGGGCCCGCTGGATGTATGGCAAAGTTAGCATATAGTAGTACTCACCACCTGAGAAAGTCACGTGGACGTTGGTAGTATTATAGCCCGGGATGATGAGCGTGCCATCCCCACTGATGTTTAATACAAAACCGCTGATAGGCAGATCAGACTGTATGGTCACCACCGTTGTCGAAGCTATAGGATTTGTCAAAGATATTGTGCCGTTACTTGCAGAAAAACGTGTGGCGTTTGTGTATATCAGGCTAGGTGGGTACTGACCCTGGGGCTCCAAAAATATCATGTCTAAAGAGTATGGTGCAAGGGTCAGATTTGTGGTGTTGGTGATAAGCTGATCATTCTGAAGGTTAATTGCTATATAGCCAGCCAAGTTGTGATAGATGAACGGTACGCTTCTGCTTTGGCCAACAAAGTTATCAAATAGTACATAGTAATCTCTACTGTAATTGAATACATATGTATTGAAGACGTCGTATACCCAGAATGAAGTTGTATTCGGGAAGTATATATGGATGAGCTGTGGGAAAACCTCCTCGTACATCTGATACCAATATGTGCCCCCAGAGGATCCAGGGTACATTATGTATCCCCCAAAGAAGTTTCTCGGGTTTATCTTTGATATTGTGAGTTGAGGGTAGACTCCCACATTGGAAACGCTACCGTTAACCCGCAGTATACTGAACCACTGCTCTCCGAGGTGCACCTCGTTGATCTGGCCAGGCGTCATCCACACCGGCATCTGGTAGAAAATCTGTGAATTATTGACGTAGACTGTGCCAACAGTATAACGTTGCGCTCCGATATCTGAGACAAACCGTGCGTAGCCGTCCGCCTGCTCAAAGATCATGTCATACTTTGCGGCTGTAGCGAGGACCTCTGTGCCTGCTAGTTCAGTCGTTGGAAACTGCCAGGCCCAAACAATAAAGGAGCCCTCTGGCCTAAGCAACTGCGCGTTGAATAGGAAATTAGAGGCTGCCGCTTGGATTTCAGAAGCCGTGGGCATCGAGCCATACCAGTCCTCAAAGCCAAAAGCTGCACTCGTATTCGAAAACCATGACGTCCCAGCCCAGCTCCCGAAAATTTCCTCGTCACAGTTCCAACAAGTGAAGCCATCAACGTAACCCATTTCGTTGTATATACCGGTGTTCTGATCACTCCCATCAATCACCACGCCGAAACCGTATTCGTGGGCTATCTCTTGCTTAATCTCCGCGAGTCTACTCATAAGCAAATAGTTTTCGTAATGATATAGAAACTCCGACTCCGTTTGACCCCCAGCCGGTGAATAAGTCCAGTTATCGAATGTGAATGCGAAGTGGTATTCCCTCTCGAGATATTGAAGCAGACCTGGATTCGCATCATAGGAGGGAAAACCACCGTTATCACTGGTTGTATAATTGATGTATCCACTCACATTCCTCGCAAAGACATCCGTGGTGGGCTCCACGGTTGGTCGCAAAACTCAATTCCGTGGCGCCCACCACGTTTAAGCCTTATCCGGACACCATCATTGATACTTAGAAAGATTTAATAAAAAAGATGCAGGGGATTTGGGGGTTTACGTGTTTTCTATTTCAGATTCATGTTTTTCGTGTCGATTAGTCGGTGTGCCTGTCTCGTGATGGTCTCAATGTTCTTTTTGAGGCTATTTATTTCCTCGATGTGTCTTACGAGCTCTGCGCCTTTGCTCGTCGCCCTGTAGCCTATTCCCTCTTTCTCTATTAAGCCGTGCTCCAAGCAGAACTTCAAATATTTTTCTAGGATGGTGGGGTTTAGGTTGGACCTGTACATTATGTGTGTTTTTCTTGCACCGTTATATGACGCTTTGATTACGTCGCAGAGTATTGTGGCACTGTTCCTCTTCTTGGGATCCTCCATTTGGGGGAGGATTGCGTTTATGTCCAGCTCGTTATTTTCTATTTTACCAATCATTTCTGTCTATCGTATGATGAGCTTTAATATAACCTATTCGTTTACAAAGTATTACAAAAATTTATTTAACTCTATATTAGTATACTATGTACCAAAAGAGGATTGCGCATCATGATTTATCTTTGCAGCCGTTTTTTGGGGGAGTGTGTCGGGTTTGGCGAGTAATAAGAAGAGTGTTGTGAGGAGCTTTAGGCTTTCCGCTGAGCTTTGCGAGGAGCTCGAAGCCGAGGCTGAGCGCGAAGAGGTAACTCTCAACGCGCTTGTGACCAACGTGCTCACCAAGTATGTGAGGTATGATAGGCACATGAACAAGCTACAGTATATTCCGCTTCCCAAGAAGGTTATAGAGATGCTCGTGGAGGCCACGGGTGAAGACTTCCTCAGGCAGATCGCTTACAACTTCGGGAAGGTTACCCTTAGAAACGAAGTGGATGTTTGGCCAGTGAGCCAAAAGTTCGACGACCTACTCGAGTTCTTCGCGGTAAGGATGAAGTATGGGGGGGTTGGGAACGTGTACATAAACAAGGAGGGGGAAGAGTACACCGTGGTGCTGCGCCACACCCTCGGGGAAAAGTTCTCCAAGGCCTGGGGGTGGTTCTTTAAGGGCTTCATGGACTCGTTCTATGAGGACGTCGACCCAGTGTACACATACGCCGAGGACCAGCTAACCATAACACTAAGGGCGCCTGAGAGACGTGTAAGAAGCCAAGGAAACCTGAACAACGAGTAACCAAACAGCCCGTGTGGTGTAGCGGTTACCGCGAACAAAGCGAATTATAAGGTTAGTCCCAGTGCAGGGTTCCCGATATTTAGCTGGCCGTGGCCGCGGCATTCGTGTTCGCCGCTGCGGGCTTCTATGATAGGATTGTTTTTATCTGTTTTTCGACTTCGTCCAAGCTTTCTAGAAGGCTTTGGAACAGGTCGTAGTTCTTCACGAACTCCTTACCTTTGGCTGTTGCAGCGTATCCCTTATCAGTCTTCACGAGTAATCCGTGTTCGAGTGAGAGTTTAAGGTATTTTTCGAGGATTGTGGGGTTTATGTTTGAGCCGAACAGTATGTGGGTCTTCTTTTCACCGTCACCCGCTATATAGAGTATGTCTCTGAGTATCTTCGCCCCAGAACGCTTCTTCCTCTTGGGGTTACTGTAACCCAAAAAAGGCCTCCTAATTACTATTGAACGAGATTGTTGCGACAAATATATCCACGAGTAGTGTACCTGCTCGGGGTTTAAATATTATGTAGTTTCAGGGGTTGTTCTATAGATTTACAGCCTCGAATTATAAAATTTGATGTATAATAGAAGAAGGGAGTTCTCCAGCGGGCCGCAGCTTGGGAGAAGAGCATAGCTAATATGGGGGTTCGAGATTCACTACTGAATTCCCGTATGAAAAGGGTGTCTTTGCTTGGGGTTTTCGGTGTGCTGTGGTTTATTATGTTCCCGCTACTCATACACCTCGACGGCAACATAGTGGAGGTCACCGCGCTGAGTAGCTACACATCATTCAACGTGGCCACAAAGTATTACTATATGGCCCTGTTTGTCTTGGACTCATTTATAATCTTGGTGTTTTCGCTTTACGTACTCGAAAGGCGTGAAAGGCTGGAGGGCTAGTGGGCTTTTTTGGGGGGTGCGCGTCCTCCTGAGAGTGTTTCGCATCGTGTGCGCCGGGCTTCGGAGCGGGCCAGGTTTATGGTGGTTTTGATGTGAAGCTGCTTTTCTACGGTCTGAGCCTTGGCCCACCGTGGGTCGAAGGGTTGAGGAACACTGTTCGGAGTCTGGGGAGACGACTCGTTGAGAGAGGCTTCGATGTGACCGTTCTGAGTAGGGGGGTGGGTGACGCCTTCTTTGATGGTATGAAGTACGTGGGCTTGAACGTGGGCGGTGAAGCCTACTCTGAGAATGCTTCGATTGTTCTCGCCGCTATAACCCGCTGGCTTCTAGTGCACTCCGGCTCATACGATGTGGTTCACGGCCACAGCAGTTTCCCACTTATAGCCCTGCCCGGCTTGGCGTCGAGGGCGCCCAGCGTGTTCACGCTCTACTCGCCCGCCGAGGCTGTGGGGGGTATAATCACAGATTCACCTCTCTCCCACAGGATGATTCTACGCTTCTCTAAGAGTAGTATACCCGTTTGGGCGGCCTCCCCAAAGGTGGTGTTTGTGGCCATATCTGAGGGTGTTCGACGCACCCTTCCTAGGGCTTTGGCGGCCCACTCACCCGTGATCCCCGTGGGTGTCGAGTTCGGTAGATTCAGCCGCAGGGTGGATGTGGGCTACCTTAGGTCGGAGCTGGGCTTGGGGTGCGACCGCTTTGTGCTCTTCGCAGGCGACGTTACACCCTGGAAGGGTGGGGAGGACTTCCTGGTGGCCGCAAGCCTAGTGCTCCGGGAGGCGGCGGACACGGGGTTCCTCTTCCTCACCAAGGGCACCTATGAGTATGAGGAGGAGAGGCTCAGAGTTTTGAAGGGCCTCGCTCAACGTCTGGGTTTGATGGGGAGGATCGCCTTTCTCGGGAGAAGAAAGGATATAGAGGCGGTGTACCAGCTTTCGGACGTGGTCGTCCTACCCTACAGGTCGATGTTCTCGTTCATGAGCACACCGCTGAGCCTCCTTGAGGCCATGAGCGCGGGCAGGCCCATCGTTGCGTCACGCGTGGGGGACATGCCAAGCATAATTAGAGAAGGGGGAAACGGCTTGCTCTTCGACGCTGGGAACACTGCTCAGCTCGCATCCAAGATCCTCTATATCTTGAACAATAAAGGGATCGCTAAGAGGCTTGGCGAGGAAGCCATGCGTAGCGCCGAGGCGTACGACTGGTCAAAGGTTGTACAAAGTTATATAGAGCTTTACTCGAAACTATAGGGTCCACTCGAGGGAGAGGGAGCTCACAACGTCCACCGAGCATGAGTGCATCCAGAGTGTGGTGTGTGGGTGGGCTGACCAACTCCAACCAATCTGGTTTAGAGGTTTCTCATCGTCCACCTAGCTGTCCTCCTTATGGCTTCATCAGCTCCTATCTTAGGCCTCCAGCCGAGTGATTTGAGCTTGGATGTGTCCAGAATGACTACTGGGTTGTCGCCCACCCAGCCGCGGGACCCACCGGTGTAGATCCTTCGAACCTCCTGGTTTTTTAATCCAAGTTCGCTTATGACTATGTCGGCAACCTGGTCCACGCTTCTTGTCTCATCCACGGCTATGTTGAATGTGTTCACCCTAGCCTTGGATTTGAGGTAACCAGTGATGATGCCCTCCACGCAGTCTGAAACATAAATATACTCTTTGGTTTGCTTTCCGTCTCCTAGTACCTCTAGCGTGTTGGGGTTGGCTTTGAGTTTGTGTACGAAGTCCCATATCACACCGTGCCTCGCCCTCTCACCCACCACGTTGGAGAACCTGAAGCTCCACACGCTTATGTCTCCAAGCTGGGTGAAGGCTTGGGCGAACGCTTCGCACGAGAACTTGGAGGCGCCGTAGAGTGATGTCTGTATGGGAGAGTACTCTTCGGGGGTGGGTTTCAGTTTGGCCTCACCGTAGACTGCTGAGGTTGACGCGAACACGAAGTGTGGCACCCTATGCTTGAGCATCGCCTCGAGTATGTGTATTGTTGGAATCACGTTTTGCTCTAAGTCTACATAGTGGTCTACCTGGCTTGTCCTAATGTTTGCGTGGGCGGCCAAATGGAAGACCACGTCCACGTCTCCTGCCATGAATTCATCTACAGCCCGCTTATCACGTATGTCCGCTCGAATGAAGCGGAGGCGGTGGTCTCCTTCCAAGTGTTTGAGGTTGTCGAGTGTTCCCTCTGAGAGGTTATCCACTGCGACTACCTCGTAACCTTCTTGTAGTAGTCTGTCGACGAGGTGGCTTCCGATGAAGCCAGCCCCACCCGTCACAAGAGCCTTCATATCAAACCAAGCTGTGAGCTACACCCCCACTAATATGGATTGTGAACAAAAAGAAAGTAAGAAAGCAAACCAACCACAGCCCATACTCTTCAACTTGGAGGTTAGTGCTCTATCTGCACGTTAACCTTCTCAGCCTTAACCCTCCTGTCAACTACTGGTGTCTGCTTCTTTATCGATTTGATCTTTGCCTGCACGAGCTCTAAGGCTGCCTCGGCTTTGGGTGTGAGTGTGTACACGTCCTCCTCTTTCTTGTAGAGTAGGCCATTCTTCACCATGTTTCTGAGAAACTTGACGGCTCTCTTCGACCTCTTACTGAGTGCGTAGAGCCGCCTAACATCCTGCGTGCACACGCAACCCTTTTTTTCAGCGACCAAGAGGACGATGTACCCCCTCAGGGTGAGGTTCATAAAGTCGAACTTCTGGATGTGTTCACCCATACGTATATAGTTAAGCGCTTGGGCGTATAAACTTGGTTTACCCCAACACCTACCCTCATAGGTAACACTCATTAGTAGGTCTTGCTGCTTCGTGGACTCGCCAAATAGTAAACTTAAAAGCACATCTAAACTCGGAAGCCTGAACTCTAATTCATATTAAGTCATAATTCAAAAATCTTTTGTTATAGATAAAGATGGAAGGGCAGCGCTTCCAGGAAACCGGAATCATTAAGTAAGCTTTGCTTAATGGAAGGTGGGCTGCTCTTTGAACAGGCCTATTACTTTTCAGGTGAACGACTTGGGGCAGTTTAAGTTACTGCTTTTCAGGTTTGAGCATTGAATCATCATACACGCTTTTCTCCTAGGTGTATTCTTGGAGGGGGAAACCACCCCTATGTGGGTGGTGTCAGGCTTGTTTTTGTGGTTGTTTTCCGTATTTTTCAGCTGCCTTGTAGAGTAGTTTGACGAATGATTTTTCAGCCGCCGCTAGACCCTTCACTTTACCCGTGTCGTCGAGTACGTAGTACTCGTCGGGTGCGTGAGCTCTTCCACCGTGGCCTAAGCCGAATATTACGAGTGGTAGGCGTAGGGGTGGGTTGGTGAACACGTGTATTGGTGCTGTGCCTGCGAGGCGTGGCCATACCTGTGGGTCGTAGCCGAGTTCCCTGTATGCCTCTATGGCCGCGGATACGATGGGTGCCTTAGGGTCCACTTTAGCCCATTTTTCACCCACTTTTCGCCCGAAGTCGTCGTCTGTGGCGGTGACTCGTATATCTTGGTATCCGTGGGTGTCTAGGTGTCGTCTTATCTTTGCGAGGACCTCGCCTGCCTCCATGTTTGGGACCAGCCTCACCTCGAGTTTAACGCTCACCCTGTTGGGGAGGATGGTCATGAAACCTGGGCCTGTGTAGCCCCCGTGGATGCCCTGGATGTTTAGGGTTGGCTCGTACAGGAGCTTTACGAGTGTGTCGACGCCTCCCTCGAGGTTGCGCCAGAAAACCTTGACTCCCAGACTCTGCTTTATGGCTTCGAAGTCGAGTCTTGATGCGAGTGTGCGCATCATGCCTAGCTCCTCCTCGGTGGGGGCAGCCACGCTCTCGTAGAATCCCTCAACGGTCACACGTTCGGGGTCCTGGGGGTCGGCCTTCATTGTGCACAGTGCACGTATCAGCCTCCACACCGGGCTTTCAACGATGGGTGCGTAGCTACTGTGTATCTCGCTACGCGTGGGACCCCTACCCCACGACTCCCCACTGCACTCCAATTCGAATTCGAACACCCCCTTGCAGCCGAGGTGTAGTGAGACCTCACCTCGGGTGTCCTGGGCGGCGAAGGGCATGATAACTGCGCTGCAGCCCTCGAACAACTCTTTGTGTGATGACACGAATCCATACAGGTTGGGGCTACTTATCTCCTCCTCACCCTCCGCTATGAATCTGAGGTTCACAGGGAGCCTCCCACCGGTTACACGCATGGCCTCCCTTACAGCGTTGAGGAAGGCCTGCATTGGCCCCTTAGAGTTCACTGCGCCGCGGCCAACTATCACGCGTTTGAATGGGGGCATCTCAACTACGCGTGGCTTAAATGGGTCCTCTACGAGGGTCCACTTCTGACCCTCCACCTGCTTGACGTCGTACATCATATAAACACCAAGCGTTACGGGCGCACCGCATTCAAGCTCACCGTAAACCACGGGTTGGCCGGGTGTATCATACACCTCAGCCCTCCTGCAACCAGCCTCCAAGAAGAGTTGCCTGACAAGCTCCGCACACTCCCTCATACCAATGTTCTGGGCCGCTATACTTGGCTGCGAAATCAGTCTCAAAATCCTTCCAACATGCTCCTCAATATTCTGGTCAATAGCCGAATAAATAGCTTCAAGCTCGGAAGACATACCACAAGAAAACCACTTAAAGATATAATCTTTTCGAACTCTGAGCACACGTCGGGGGTAAACACACTTCGGGGTAAGTGACTTAAAATTAACAGGACAAAAAGCTAACTGAGTAAAGCAGGTTAGGACAGGTCGTGGAATTCCCTTGATTCACCCAAACATTACACCATTACACGTCCGCGGAAAAGTTTGAACCATCCACAACACCCTTAGTCGTGGCACACCCCCTTTTAACACTTCCCATCAAGCTATTCTGAGTAGTGTTTTTAAGCATTGATGAATATTGTATCATGATGGAATCGATTAGGCCGCTTAAGGAGAACCCTGAGCTCGCTAAGGAGCTGGCTGATATCCTGCTTCCATATATCATGGAGAGCGTGGAGTATAAGTTCATAGTGGAGACAAGGGAGAAGCTCAACGCACTTGTCGAGGCCGTGAGTCGCTTGCAGGAGGCGGTAAATAGGAACAGCGAAGACATTAGGGCGATGCAGCAGGACATAAAACTACTACACGAAGACAACAAAAAACTATGGGAAGCAGTAAACAAAAACAGCGAAGACATAAAAATAATGCAACAAGAAATAAAGCAGCTGCATGAGGAGAACAATAGATTGTGGGAGGCGGTAAATAGGAACAGCGAAGACATAAAAATAATGCAACAAGAAATAAGACAACTACAAGAACAAAGCGGACAGATACAGCAGGAAATCAGAGTTCTCCAAGAGGAGAACAAAAAACTATGGGAAGCAGTAAACAAAAACAGCGAAGACATAAAACTCCTACACGAAGACAACAAAAAACTATGGGAAGCAGTAAACAAAAACAGCGAAGACATAAAACTCCTACACGAAGACAACAAAAAACTATGGGAAGCGATCGATAGTTTGACTAGGAGTGTTCAGAGACTCGAAGTCGTGGTGGGCTCATTCACTGGTAGGGCTGGTGTTTACATGGAGAGAACGATGCTCGAGCTCTACAAGGAGGCACTACGATTACACGGGATTGATGTCTCTAAAGTCAGGAGCGCAAAGATCGTAGATCAGGCGGGCGTGTACCAGAAGGGTAAGGAGTTCCAAGTGGATATAATCGAAGAGGACGGCGTAACATACTTGTTCGAGATCAAGAATTATGGGGATGAAGATGTGCTCGAGCAGGTGGAAACACGGAGAAGGATTCTTGAGGCCATGGGTAGGAATGTTAAAGTCTTCATAGTGGCCAACATTATTGAAGACAAGGTTAAGGCGGAAGCTGAGAAGGAAGGTATAGCGGTCGTGGCAGGCCACGTGGTTGAATCACCACGCTAACCGCGTCAAACTTCCAATATTCTAGTAGAAACTGAAAATTTTAGTGGTTCACTACACAATCAGCGAATAGCAATTAGAATCCTTGCTGTGCGTGCAAAAGTTAAGATGCACATCGAAGCCATCTGGAATTGATTTTAGGGGTTTAGGGGAAGTGTGAGTGGCTTGTCAGCTGCGTTACCAAGTTTCCCCTACAATTGTGAAAGCCAAGTCTTTTTACGGGGTAAGCCATAATCCAACTAACTCTGTTTGCGTGAAACCTGTGTTAATCGGGAATATAAATACAACCCACTCATATCATCAGCCCTTTTCAGAATTACAGTTTAAGTGTATGTTGGTATATCGATGCGCTACTCTACAAAACTTCCCCGTCATTCGACTGAATCGATGTTTAGATGAGGATACAAAAGATGATGAGGATATAAAAGATTTTGTTACTAGCTGAATGGAGATGGGAGATTATATTGTGTTCTTACCATCTGGGATACGCTGTTTGTGCGTGTTATGCTCGTCCTGTGAACCTCCATTTGGCCATGGGTATTCCGTAGTCTATTAGGCCTTGGAGTGATGCCATGGCTGAGGTCTGCATGTGCAGGTATTGGCCGCAGGGCTTACCAGTGTGGCACACTTCCCGGAGGTTTTTCGCTTTACGGGAGGCGAGCAGCGCGTTGAGCGGGGTATCCACCAGGTTGCCGAGCACGCCTCCTTTGAAGTCGCAGGGATAGATGAGGTCTCCGTTCGGCTCAACCTGCACCGCCATGCTCCTACACGTGTACCCCTTCTCCCACAACTCGATGTAGTTGAAGCTATTGTTGAGCGTCTCGGGATAGAGCTTCTTAAGCCTCTCCATTTCACGCTTGTACTCAGCCGGATCGGGGCTTAGACGAATGTTCCCCGGGTAGTCTATGGCTGGCATCGCGAGGAGTTTGAACCTGTGCTCCCTCGCCCTGCGAACCTTCTCCTCAAGCCTGCCAAGAGTCCGACGGGTGACCACCACCTGTATGTTCACCTTTAGCCCAGCCGCTCTAAACTTTCCAAGCTGATCGTAGAGGTGCATGTTGTTGTGGTACTCGTCTATTGATATGTGAAGGTAATCGAGGTACTCAGCCAGCCTTTCGAGCGGTATCCTGTCGAGGCGCGTACCATTGGTTGTCACAAAAGTGTAGAACGAGTCCTCCTTAGCCCTCCTTACCAGGTCGAGCAGGTCTGAGCGCATCGTGGGCTCACCCCCCTCAAAACTCATAACGTAAGCGGCTGACTTAGATATATTGTCGATTATCCTAAAGGTCTTCTGGGTGTCCACCGGGGGTATCGAACCGTTCCAGTAAGCGGGATTACAGTATGAGCAGCGCAGATTGCAGAACGTGGTCGTCTTAAAGGTCACATACGCAGGCCAATCGTATCGGCGAAGAAGATAGTTCCTAGCAAACCAAAGAAGTATTTTGAGGTTTCGATTCACCATTCAAACAGCCCACACATCCTTATAAACATTTTAGGGTTGACATGGTGACCAGCCTAGCTGCGACAAGTGAACATAATCCAACGTCGCACAGGTTTAACTAATCTCTTATAAAGTGAAGGTGGCGATCATATCCCTGTATGTGCCTATCGAGACATCCCTCGACTCTTGTGTTACAACTGGTTCATTGGTGTAATGCATATATTACTCCATAGCTCTGGTTCTTGATATGGGTTCGCATAAGATTTATGCGGGGGAGACTTCCTTCAGCTATTTGAGGCCTGGAGAGGACTTCAGGGTCTTCGAACTTGCCGAGGAGATTGGCCGGGTTAACTCGAGCAGGATCGAGCTTTCGAAAAACGAGGAGGATAGGGTTAGCGGACTCGTCGAGAAGTGCATAATCATATCGCTTCACGACCACCCCAGCGTGTACCCCAAACGCATCGGGGAGCTATTCGACTATGTCAGGCAGAACCGGGTATTCTTGGGCTACAGGGGTCTTGCCGCCTCGGGTTTGGACGCCGTCTTCGACGGGCTGCTGGATGGAACAAACCTCATCACTTCGAATTCACCCTGGAAGTGGGACTCCACCGTGTACGAGATAGGTATGCGTATGTGTGACATAGCCCACCAGGACTTCGTGATAAGGGGTGAGAGGGTTGAGGACATCAGGCGCGCGCACAGGGAGGGTAGGGTTGCGCTCATAGCGCACCTAGAGGGGGCATCCATGATTGAGAACGAATTGGACAGGGTGGACGTACTCTACGGGCTGGGTGTGCGCTGCATGGGGCTCGTGTACAGTGAGTCCAACAGTATTGGCAGCGGCCTCAAGGAGAGAGGGGACGGAGGGCTCACGGATTTTGGCTACAGCGTCGTGAAAAGGATGAATCGGGTTGGGATGGCCATAGACCTTGCCCACGTGGGGGACAGGACTTCGCTCGACGCGATTGAGGCATCCGAGAAACCAGTCTTCATAACCCACGCCGGGTCGCGAAGCGTGTGGAACACGAAAAGGATGAAGCCGGACAACGTGCTGCAGGCCATGGCTGAAAAGGGTGGAGTGATAGGACTTGAGGCGGCCCCCCACACAACGCTCTCCGAGGCACACCCAAAGCACACGATCGAAAGCGTCATGGACCACTTTAAATACCTAGAGAAACTCATAGGCCTAGACCACATAACATTCGGACCCGACACCCTCTTCGGGGACCACGTTGGTCTGCACAGGCTCTTTTCAAAGGAGCTATCAATCACACAGATAAGCTCGGGTAAAACCCACCCACAGGTGGAATACGTCGACGGCCTAGAGAATCCCTCAGAATACCCAAACATAATAAGGTGGCTGGTAAGGGAGGGATACTCAGACCAGGAAATCGCCAAGGTTGTGGGGGAGAACACGCTCAGAGTGCTCAGCCAAGCTTGGAGGAACTGAACAGCCTAGATTTCCCCTTCACACCCTCCCCAGCAAACTCTGCCAAGCGTTGATTAGCCGCACAGCTGTGAAATCGGTGGCGTATACTTATTCAACTGATTTAGCCTGAGTCGTTGATTAATCAGAGGACACCCTCTACCTCCGGTGCGTGCTAGCCACTGTTTTTCGCACACCGCTGAGCCCAAGCTTATTCCTTTGGGATGTTGGATTGTCTAGGGGGTCTTGCAAGTCTAGGTTGCGTTTACTTGAAACGATAGGTCAGATTGTGCCTTATGTGTTGTGAGGAGTTTATTTTTAGGTCCATGTCTCGTAGAAAAGTTTAATATGAGGTGGTGTTGTTAAACGGTTTATGCGGAACGGTTTAATGGGTTATTTGGTTTTAGCCGTCATCGCAGCAAGCCTCTTCTATCCCGCCCTATTTATCGGCCAAGCGCACGCACAGAGTTCTGGTCAGCTGTTCACGGTCGACCTGCTGTGCCCAATCGGTAACCCAGCCAGACAGCAGTGGTGCTCAATAATCCAGAAATCCCTTCAGCAAGTGGGTATAAATGCTCAGCTCACCTACGCACCCTTCTCAACCCTAATAGCGCACCTTCTTGGACCCCAAAGCACTTGGAACGAGAGCTTCAGCCAGGGTGGGTACGATATAGCCTTCATCGGGCTTTACAACTCTAACCCACTCATTAATCCTGCCAGATGGCTCTACGGCTCGCTCTCAACGTTTCCACCAGGCATAAACTTCGAGCACTTTAACAACTCACAGGAAAACCAGCTTGCCCTGCAGTTCGTTTCTCAGCCGGGGGGCAACTGGACGGCTTGGGCTCAATTCTACGAGAATGAGGCAAAGATTCTGCCAGCGATACCCGTGGCTTATCCAGACGCCTTCGACCTTGTTGCACCGCAGGTTCACGGCATGTCACCCAAATGGCAGTCCGTTGACCTGCAAGCACAGTATCTCACGGGTATGAGCTCGGTGGTGCTCGCGGTACCAGACACCATACCCGATACATCAGCCACACCAAACTATTTTGGTGGATCAGTGTATTATGACCAAGAGTATTCATACCAAATCTACTCACCACTCATAGCTCTTAACCCCTCAACCGCACAGCTTGTGCCATCAATAGCCACCAACTGGTCCACCCCTGATGGAGGACACACGTGGTACATAACGATTAGGAACAACGCGAGATTCTCTGACGGTGAACCCGTTACGGTTAATGACGTGATATACAGTATCTGGAGCAACATGAACCCGGAGTTCGCGAGCGCTACGTACGGTGAGTGGATCGATGTTCTTGGCACAAACGTCACCTTCACCTGGCTCAACGGGACCACCACCGTCCTCGATAATCCTCCAACCTACCAGATCTGCTATCCGCAGGTCAAGTATACTAGTGGTAGCGTCACGGCGATAAACTCCACAACGATAAAGATACAGCTCGGGTTCTGCGGCGGGCGTGCCTACGGTATCTTCCCAGAGGAGGAGTTGACGGGGCTATTCATAGTGCCCATGCACATATGGGAGTCAGTACCACCCTCAGAGTTGAAGTCGTCACCCATGATTACGGGTACGGGCTCCATCACTGTGACGCTGCCCAACGGCACAGTTGAGACGGTTTACGGCCCGGTAGGATCTGGACCGTACATGTGGACGCAAAACAGCTTCGACAAGACAGCCGACGCGATAACCCTAGTTAAGAACCCCTTCTTCTGGAACGCGACCGCGCTCGAAAGCCAAGGACTCTACCAGGTTAACCAGTTCACGGTGCAGGGCATCCTTCAGAAGGATACGGCGATCGCCGATCTTAAGTCTGGTAGTGTGCAGATAGTGGACTTCAACTATTACCCCACGATTGAGAGGGCTTCTGGTGAGTTCACAAACCAGCCGTGGGTTAAGATAGTGGACTATGGGCCAGGCTTCGGAGGGTGGCAGATAATGGCCTTCAACATGTATAACCCAATATTCGGCACAGGGGTTGCCACACCCCTCGGCGAGCGGGATCCAGCTATGGCAGCTCAGGCCGCGCAGGATGTGCGTGAAGCCATAGCCTACCTTATACCCTACACCGAGATAATCAATGGTCTACTCGCAGGCTACGGCGCCTACGGCTCGGCTTACACAAGCCCAGCATACCTCGGCTGGAACCTTATCGCCAACAACATACCCGTGTACTCCTACAATGTTGGCGAAGCGCTCAGCCTCCTCGCCGCAGCCGGATACACCGTGTCCTATACGTCGGGACTCCAGCTGAGCGGTCCAAGCCACGTCAACCCGGGCCAGACGATCAGCTTGAACGGTAAATTCTATAACGCAACGAGCGGACAACCCTTCAGCGGTATGAGCGTAGAGATTCAGGAGAGCACTGATAACCAGACTTGGAGCACGCTGGCCAACGTCACAACCACTTCCAGCGGAACCTTCAGCTATAACGCCTCGGAGTCATCGCAGGGAGCCTACTACTTTAGGGCCTACTTCCCGGGTAGGATTGAGCCGTTAACCAAGAACACCAGTGTCACAGCGCAGGCGCTGCCACCATACACGTCCAACAGTGTTGAGGTAACAGTGGGCCAAGTCACCACACCTCCAACGACTACGAGCACATCCACCACGACTACAAGTAGCACGGTGATCATAGCCGTAGTGGTCGTAGTCATAGTAATAATCTTGGCCGCGGTACTGGCTATGCGGAGGAGACGGTGACGGCTCCAAACCCCCTTCATTTTTTCTATAAGACCATTATTATGGATAGAACGAATAGTGTTACCCCTGAGAGCAGCATCACAACCTTAGTGGTGCCCGAACTGTACTTTTTATACGACCATTCCTCGCCGGTTCTGAATAGTCCCCGGCGTATCGCCGCCTCCAAGGCCGAGTCGCCTAGGTCGACGAGACCGGCGGCCGCCATAAGAATCGCACCCTCTATGAATGAGTACAGTGAGATGTGTGGGATGAGGCTCTCACGCGTTGCTAGACTCACCGCGGCGTCCGCGGAGAGGAGCAAAGCGACCACCAGCAGAGTGTTCAGGAAGGTTTTAATACCTCTTCTCAAATATTACTCACCCAAACACGCCATGAGAATTTACGTGGCGGCGAAAATAAGGCTTGGTGGTCTCACTTGAATATTTGGGGTTATGTTATAAGGAGGCTACTCTACATAGTGCCCATGGTTATAGGCATCACCGCGATAACCTTCTTCACTGTTTTTGCGGCTGCCGGCAACCCAGTTGCCATCGTGGAGGCCAACGACCCCGAGCTACCACAGGCAACCCTCAACGCACTCATCAATTACCTGCAGCTTAACAGGCCCCCAGCCATACAGTACCTCAACTGGCTTTGGAACGTTGTACACCTGAACTTCGGCGTGTCGATCCAGAGTGGGAGACCGGTCTCAGACATTATTTGGAGCTGGGCTTGGACCACAATTTACCTCCAACTCGCCGCTCTCGCGGTGTCCGTGGCGCTCGCGATACCCATCTCGGTTTACGCCGCTAAGAGGAGGAACAGTTTGGGTGACTTTGTGATAACGGGTGTTTCGGTTTTCGGCATCTCCGCCCCCGTTTTCTGGGTGGGTGAGATGCTCATAATTCTCTTTGCGTATGATTTGGGGATCCTCCCGGCTGGGGGGGCGCACTCTCTTAACGCCGTGTGGCCCTGGTCTTTGGGTGACTACTTGGCTCACCTCGCGCTTCCCGCTGCCGTGATAGCCTACTTTAATCTAGGGCTATACGTGAGGCTTCTCAGGAGCAGGCTGGTTGAAATCATGCAGAGTGACTTCATAATGGCGCTTAAGGCGATGGGCACCCCTGAGAGGATAACGGTGTACAAGCACGCTTTGAGGAACGCTATAACCCCGGTCGTAACATTCGTGGGCCTAGCTCTAGGTACGAGCATCGCGGGTGCGCCTGTGACGGAGACAACGTTCAGCTGGCCAGGACTCGGCTACGAGTTCGTGAGGGCTATAACCAACCTTGATTTCCCCGTGATACTGGCCATCGTGTTCCTGATCTCGGTGATGACCATGGTGAGCAATATAGCCGTCGACATACTCTACGTGTACATCGACCCACGTGTAAGGGTGAGTTGATGGTGACCGAGACCGTTAGGCGCAAGTCGGCTAGCCAGTTCGCTGTTGCGCTCAGGCGTTTCAGGAAGAGTAAGGCGGGCCTCGTGGGTCTGGGTATGCTCGTGTTCATGTGTGTGTTGGCCGCGATTGGCCCACGTATAGCGCCCTACAATGTGAACTCGAATAACCTGCTCCTTCAGGGGGACACGGACATCCCCCCCACATGGCTTAAGCCTCCACTCTTCCACGACTGGGTCTTCCCCTTCGGCACCACCGTCGGCGGCCTGGACGTGTTCAGCGGGGTGCTCGTTTCACTGCACGTCGACATAATCATAGGCGTGGGTGCGGCCCTGTTCGCCATGGCGCTCGCCATACTTGTGGGCTTGGTGAGTGGTTTTTACGGCAGGGTGGTGGACACAGTGCTCATGAGGGTGACCGAGTTATTCATCGTTTTCCCAGCCCTACTCTTCCTACTGCTCCTCTCAAGGCTTCTCGCGGGCAGGCTGAGTGGGGTGGAGACGCTTCTCTTCTATATTATCATCATAGGCGTCTTCTCTTGGGCTACGAACGCGAGGCTCATAAGGGGGGAGGTTCTGCGGGTGAAGAGCCTAGAGTTCATAGAATCCGAGAAGGCGCTTGGGGCATCCACCACGAGAATCGTTTTCAGACACATTCTTCCAAACGTGCTCGCCCAAGTGGTCGTGTTGACATCCTTCACGGTGGCCACCTCGATACTCACAGAGGTGGCGCTCTTCTTCCTCGGCTTCGGCTCGGGAAACATACTCTCACTCGGCGAGATAATGTACCTCAACTTTCCCTACATGGATGTGGAGTGGTGGGCCGAGCTGTTCCCAGGCCTATCAGTGGTGATACTTGTGTTGGCGTTCAACCTGCTCGGGGACGGGCTGAGCGATGCGCTCAACCCGAAGCTCAGGGAGTGAGAAGCTTTGGAGCCGACTCTTCAGGTGGAATCACTCAGAACATACTTCTACACTGAAGCGGGAGTGGTTAAGGCGGTTGACGATGTGGGTTTCAGTGTCAGACCCTCAACTATTCACGCACTCGTGGGCGAGTCGGGTTCGGGTAAGACCGTCACAGCCCAGTCGATACTCAGGATTGTGCCCAAACCCGGCCGAATAGTGGGGGGGAGGATTGTTTTTGAGGGGAGGAATCTGCTCGACTTGGGTGAAAGGCAGATGAGGATGGTGAGGGGTAGGCGCATATCCCTGATCCAGCAGGATCCCACAGCCACACTCGACCCCATGTTCACTATTCAAGACCAGCTGGTTGAGGCAATCATGGTCACAACCGAACTCGACAGGGAGCAGGCGAAGAAGAAGGCAAGGAAGTTGCTGGAGGATGTGAAGATACCCGGCCCCGAGAACGTGTTGAAAAGCTACCCCCACCAGCTGAGTGGGGGTATGCGTCAGAGGGTGGCCATAGCCCGCGCGCTCGCCGGCAACCCGAAGGTGTTGATAGCTGACGAGCCCACCACGGCTCTCGACGTCACAATCCAAGCCCAGATACTCGAGCTTATGCGTAGCCTCAGAGACGAGTACGGCCTATCCATAATACTCATAACCCACGACCTGGGCATAGTCGCTCAGGTGGCCGACGAGGTCACAGTCATGTACGCCGGCAAAGTTTGCGAGTCGGGTTCGGTGGATGACATCTTCCACTCCCCCCTCCACCCCTACACCCAAGCCCTCCTACTCTCTGTGCCGCGCGTAGACAAGAGGGTCAGGCTGAGGGCTATTCCCGGAAACATTCCCGACTTGGTTCAACCACCCCAAGGGTGCAGGTTTCACCCCCGCTGCCCATACGCGGTTGAAAGGTGCTCACAAGAGGAGCCGGGGCTGGAGAAGGTTGGATCACAAGCCGACCACACCCTCCCATCCAGGTCGGTTTACTGCCACCGGTTCCGGGAGATCAAGCTCGAGGTGGTATAGGTGCCTCAAGACATACTTGAACTCAAAGATGTAAAGAAGTATTATCCGCTAACCGAGAGGTATACCTTCAGGTCGAGGGTGACAGCCTACGTGAAGGCCGTGGATGGGGTGTCCCTCACACTACCCGAGCAGTCCACTGTGGGCCTGGTTGGTGAAAGCGGGTGTGGGAAGACGACTACGGCCAAGATCGCGGCTGGACTCATCCGCCCAGACTCGGGATCTGTGAAGTTTATGGGAGCCGATCTTTCGGAGATCCTCGGGGATTCAGGTTCCGCCAAACAGTTCAGGAGAAGCGTTCAGCTCGTATATCAGAACCCCTACTCCTCCCTTGACCCAATGATGACGGTTGGAGACATCGTCAAGGAGCCACTCATAATACACGGCTTGGCGCGGGGGAGAGAACTCGAGGAAGCGATGTACAGCCTGCTCAGGAAGGTGAACCTCGAAGACTACCACGCGTTGAGATACCCGCACGAGCTCAGCGGGGGGCAGAGGCAGAGGGTGTGCATTGCCAGGGCTCTCGCAACCCAGCCAAAACTCGTGCTGCTGGACGAGCCCGTGTCCTCACTAGACTTATCTATCCGAGCCCAAATACTCAACCTACTCGTCGAGCTGAAGGAGCGTGAGAGGCTCTCCTACCTCTACATTTCACACGACCTAGCCACGGTGCGCCAGATGTGTGACTACGTGGCGGTCATGTACCTGGGCAGGGTGGTGGAGTACGCACCAACCGATGAGCTCTTTAATAACCCCATGCACCCCTACACCCAGGCTCTACTCTCAGCGATACCCATACCCGACCCGAGGGTTAAGCGTAAAAGGATGGTGCTGGAAGGAGATGTACCCAACCCCGTGAACCCCCCGGAGGGCTGCCGCTTCCACACTAGGTGCAGGTATGCGAGCCAGCTGTGCCGGGAGCGGGATCAGAAGCTTATTGAGGTGGGTAACCAGCACTGGGTGGCGTGCTGGGTTGCACCAACAGGCGGGATACCCTCCTACAGCCTCGAGTACACACGCGAATAGCAACGTGCTCAGCAAGGATGGTCCCCATCACCCCGATGGGTGTTCCCGTCCTCTTCCAGCCGGGGAGGGGTTCAGGCTACTCTCTTGAGCCGCCGGGATAGAGGCCTCTGAGCAGGTAGTCCTGTGCGAGTATGGCTATGAGCATGACTGGTATGGCGAGTATTATTCCCGCGGAGCCCACCTGCCCCCAGACGTTCGCGGTGACGGTTGAGCCCAGGCTCTGGGGGTCGAATAGTGTTGCGAAGTTGGTCACCGTGAATGAGCCGGTTGGTGGGAAGTTGTATTGGTAGGGGGTCTCGGAGAGTACGAGGGGGAATAGTAGGAGGTGCCAGGAGAATATGAATGATAGTAGGGCTGTGGCAAAAAGGCCTGGTCTTGCGAGGGGCATTACAACTCTGTAGAAGGATTTGAGCGGCGTGTAACCGTCAATTAGTGACGCTTCCTCGTAGTGTTTTGGCAGGGTGGAGTAGAAGTTGGTGAGTGTCCAAACCGCGAAGGGCACTGTGAAGAGGGGGAAGGTTAGCATTAGGCCCGCCCAGGTGTTGAGTAGGTGGATATGATATATTATGGTGTACACTCCGAAAACGTAGCTCGTTGAGGGTAGACCGTAGAGGTAGATGCACATGAGCAGCAGCCACCTCTTGTTTTGGCGTGCGACGCTGAAGGCTGCGGGTGCGGCTACGATTATCGTGAACCCCATAACCACTATTGAGACGGCTAGGGTTGTTATAACGTAGGGCTCGGATTGCCTCAGTGTTGCGATGAATGTGGCGGGGTTGAAAACCTTGGGGTAGATAAGGGGTGGGAAAACAAAGTTGAGGGTGCCTGGTCTGAAGGCTATGAGCAGCATCCAGTAGATGGGGAAAACCAGGAAGGCCAAGCTCAGCACGCTCACGGTGTAGGTGGCTGGCATTAAGGCCTTGGAAAGCGTGTTGTGGGAGCCCCTCAGACTTTTGGCGCGGGCGACCCTCACTCTGCCCGGCCTAGCCGGGTTGCCTAGAGTTGTGCGTATGAGGAGATATGAGAACACGCTCACAAGGGCTGTGAGTAGCACCCCGGCCGCTAGGCCCTGGGAGATCAGGTTTTGATAGAATATTTCAAACCACACGAGAAATGGTAGCGTGGCCATGCTGTAGGAGTATCCGCTGTTTAGGATGTATGGGAGGTCGAAGTTGCCGAAGGCGAGTATGAGTGTGAGTAGAAATGCTGTGAGTATGGATCCCTTGCTGAGAGGTATGGCTATGTTCGTATAGTAGTCGCCCAAGCCCATCCCATCCATCCTCGACGCCTCCCTCACGCTTTTCGACACGGACCTCAGGCCCGCAAGGATGAGTAGGAAGGCTAGGGGAACACTGCTCCAGATGCTTACGATGGTTGTGCTATATATCTGTAGACTGGGCTGGCCTAGCCAGTTGAGTCTGGGTAGCCCCATCATGGATGCAAAGTAGTTCGCGGGGCCATAGATGGGGTCGTAAATCGTCGTCCAGATGAGTGCGCTCGCCGTGAATGGTACAGTGAAGGGTAGGTAGACTAGGATGGACGCCAGTCGGCTTCCCCTCGGCAGGCTATCAGCGAAAACCGCAAGCAGCAGACCGAGTAGGGTGGCGAAACCAGCCGTCCCAAACGAGAATATAAGGGTGTTCCTGATCACGATGGGTAGCTGGGGGAATTCGAATAGGGCTACGTATGAGGATAGCCCGCTACTGGGTGAAGAATAGTATATTGAGAGTAGCAGTGGGAAGACGCCGAACGCCGCCAGGTATACGAGCGCCGGCATGTAGAGGAGTCTACCCGTGAGCTTTGAGTAGCTGGCCCCGCTCATCGAATAGGTACACCCCCGACTCCTGCACCCTGAAATCCACTGTTTCACCCACCCTAACCACACTTCTTCCGAAGCTCAAGGCGCGCAGCTCAACCTCGCCCGCGCGTATGTACACCACGGCTTCGCTGCCCGAGTACTCCACAAGCGTTACCTCAGCCCTGTTCTCACCCTCACCCAAAAGTATTGCTTCGGGTCTTATACCCACCTTGGCGCACCCCCCATTGAAGCTCACTGGTAGTTTGAAGGGTACACCCGAGCGCACGTCGAGTAGGTTGAGTGGCGGGGAGCCTATGAAGCTTGCAACGAACTCGTTCTCGGGTGACTCGTAGAGCTCGCGTGGGCTTCCAACCTGCATCACCCTCCCCCTATTCATCACCGCTATCCTATCACTGATCGATAGGGCTTCCGACTGGTCGTGTGTAACATATATGGTTGTGATCCCCAAGTCTCTTTGGAGCTGGCGCACGAATTTCCTCGCGCTGAACCGCAGCTGGGCGTCGAGGTTTGATAGGGGCTCGTCGAGGAGGAAGACCACGGGTTTCTTTATGAGCGCCCTCGCGAGCGCTACACGCTGCTGTTGGCCGCCCGATATCTGGCCTGGAAGCCTGTCGAGCACCTCCTCGATGTCAAGACGCTTTGCGATCTCCTCAACGTCAGCGAGTGCCTCCCCTCGCCTAACACCCTTCACGAGTAGTGGGGAGGCGATGTTTTCAGCCACCGTCCTGTTGGGGTAAAGGGCGTAGTTCTGGAAAACCATCCCAACATTCCTTCGATTAGGAGGGACACCATCCACTATTCTTCCGTCGATAGAGACGTGCCCAGAGTCCTGCGTCTCGAGGCCGGCTACTATTCTGAGCAGGGTGGTCTTACCCGAACCGCTCGGACCCACTATACTGAAGAGTTCACCCCTCTCGATGTTCAGGTCTACGTCGGATAGCACCCTGTTATTCCCGAAGCTCTTATTGAGGCGCTGGATCGCTACGCTCATCCGTCCATCCGCTCACCCATTCACCGCAGCCACCCACTCGCTGGCAGCCGTGTTGAGAGCCTCCATGGCGGACTGTGGGCTGCCGTTACCCTGGAGGAAAGCGTACACCTGGTCATTGAAGTCGGGTATTAGCTGGGGATAGGTCTGAGGGATGTTGGGTGGGTTGGCCCAGGCAACCTTCGCAGTAGCGTACACCGTGGTCACAAGCTCCCTCTGCCAGGCACTCAGGGAGGTATTGGAAGCTATCTGTGCAACCGCCTGAGCGGATATCGGGAACTCACCAGTCTGATAGTATAGCTGTGCGTTAACGTTGGGCTGAAGCAGGAACTGTATGAACTCCGCGGCTAGCTGCTTGTGTAGAGAGTATTTGCTCACACCCAAGAAGTCTGTACCCGTCTCCGCGTAGCCCCCCGGAAGCGTGCTCACAGCGTACTTGCCAACGATGCTCGAGTTGAGGAGTGTGGGGTTCTCGGGTGTGAACATTATCGCGCCAGCCGCGTTACCCTTCGCGAACAGCGTGCCTATTGTTCCGTAGTTGACCTCACTGAAGGGTACGGGGTCGTACTTTATGAGCTGGTAGAACACTTCGAGCGCCTGAACACCATCAGAGTTGTTGAATGAGGGAAGCGGGGGTTTACCAGGGGGCGCGGTGCCCTCGAACATTATATTATAGTTTGTTATGCCCCCCACGGTTCCTCCGTTGAGAGTCTGGTTGTGCTCATACCACCACCCGAAGATGGCTGGGAAGGTGTCTATTATGTCGTGTGCCTGCTGGGCGTCCACGAGTATTCCGTACTGTGTGGTGTGGGTCTGATTCACGAGGAACTCGTCGGCCCAGATGGCGTCGGTCCAGTTGGTCCAGTCATGTGGGTCTAGTCCCACATGGTACTCATTATAGAAGGTCTGGTTCAAAGTCTTGTTGTCGAAGATGTCAGTCCTATAGAAGAGTGCGAACGTTGAGGAGTCGTAGGGCACACCTATCATCTCCACCGCGCCGTTCGAGGTGTTCCTGTAGAGTCCCCCGAACGAGAGCTGTGAGTAGGGTATGTCGGAAGTGTTCACCGTAAAGTACTGGGAGAGGTTGACCAGGTATGGTTCCACCGAGAGTGCGGAGGTTGATGTGAAGCCAAGGATATCGTACTGTGAAGAACCAGTCTTCTCAGCTGTTATCTCAGTTTGGAGATAGCTCCCGAAGGACTCTGGTACAATGTTGATCTTGACGCCGGGGTGCTGAGCCTCGAACTGTTGTGCGGCCCACTGCATCCATTGATTTGAAGGGTCGCTGAAGGTTATGAGCGTCAGGGTGACGGGTGCGGCGGCTGTTGAGGAGGATTGGGACGTTGTAGCCACAGTGGGGGAGGTGGTTGTAGTAGCATGCCTTGTGAGCGCGTATGCGAGCACCCCCACCAGTGCAACAATCACTATTACCGCAATCACTACGCTAACCGCCCTGCTTAAACCTGAATGATCCCTATCACGCAGGGTTTTCATGATGGATTCACTTTGGGAAAGAGGTAAGATGTTCTTAAGGTTTTCCAATTTAGTGTAAATAGACTCTATATTTTGAGCCAGGGCTCAATACGCACTTACTCAAACGCTATTATCCAAGCGTTAGGCTGACCACGTGTATCCACAGCTACATTTGTGGTCGCCTGCGTGGGCGGGTTCAAGGTCGCAGGTATGGGTGAGGTGCCTGCTCCTAGTCTGCGAGTGGGTGTCCAACACCCTCACACCGCATTTGAGTCTATCGTATGACAAGTCTATCTATAAAGCATGTGGGTGTGGATTGGGATAAACATAGCGGTCAGCGAGCCACTGGGTTGGGCAGTGGTGGGCATCGGGTGCACTAGCTGTAAAAACTTAATTAACTCCTTAAGTATCCTTCTTTATGAACACGCGCTCCGCGTTGCTTGTTGTGGTTCTTGGCACGCTTATGGCGGCGGTTGACACCACCATAGTTATTCTGGCGCTTCCCACGATCGCGGGGAGCCTGCACGCCGACCTAGCCATCACCATTTGGACTCTGCTAGCCTACCTCCTAGTTGCTGCGGTACTCGCCACACAGATGGGTAGGGTTGGAGACATCTACGGGCGCTCTAGGATATACATAGCTGGCTTCATCCTCTTCACCGTCGCCTCAATGATGTGTGGCGCGTCGCCGAACATTTATTTCCTAATAGGGTCCCGCCTCATCCAAGGTCTCGGGGGCGCGATGTTGATAGGTAACGCTTCAGCCATAGTCTCGGATGTGTTCCCAAGAGAGGTCAGGGGGCGCGCGTTCGGCTACACCACACTTGGGTGGAACTCTGGTGCCACGCTGGGCATCGTCCTAGGAGGTGTACTCACAACCTACCTTGGGTGGAGGTACATCTTCTATATAAACGGACCTATCGGGTTGGGCGCGGTTATCCTAGGCCTCAAGAGTATTAGGGATACTAACAGGGTTAACACAAAGCTCGACGTGCCCGGCGGACTCATACTGGGGGTGATACTCGCGGTGGAGGCCTACGCGTCAACCCAGATAGCCGCTTCCGGGCTCGCCTCCCTAGATGAAGCCCTTGTGGCACTCGGGGTGATCCTGATACCCCTCTTCATATACGTTGAGAGAAGGCATAGTAGCCCCATCATAGACACTCGAGTGTTCGGACAGAGAATACTAGCCGCATCGATCGGGGCAAGCTTCCTGCAGAGCATGGGCTACCTCTCCGTGGCGTTCCTACTCATCATGTACCTTCAAGGGGTAAGGGGACTCACACCCTTCCAAGCATCACTTCTTCTCGTGCCGGGATACGTGCTCTCAAGCTTCATAGCACCCTACATGGGTAGGCTCACCGACAGGCACGGCGCGAGAATAATGGCCACACTCGGCATAGCACTCATGATGGGTGCGCTGGGAGTGTACCTAACACTGGGCGTCAGCACTCCACTCACAACAGTAGTGCTCGCCTCAGTAATATCGGGTGTGGGCTCAGCCGTTTTCTACCCAGCGAACAACACAGCGATAATGGGTAACTCTCCCCCAGGCTACTATGGGTCGGTGTCGGGACTCGCTAGGACACTCGGTAATGTGGGCACACTGCTCAGCTACCTTATCGCCATATCAGTGGCCTCACTCTCCGTGAGCAGACGGGTTGCGTTCGAAGTGTTCCTCGGCACGCAGAACTTGGTGGGGGACGTCTCAGCCAAGTTCGTAGCAGGCATACACACCGCGTTCCTCGCAGCCATGAGCATACTTGTGGCAGCACTCATCCTTTCGGCTTTACGAGGAGAGGAGCCAAGGCTGAAACGTCGCGGCCAAGGAAGTGCCTCCGAGGCGGAGAGCAAAGAATACAGGGAAAAAGAGGATGTGGTAACACAGGTGTAGCGAAGTGTTCAGGGGACTAGACACTTAGGACTGAACCCCTGAGTCGAGAAGCTTCTGTTTTAGTTTGATGTACTCCTCCTCGCTTATCGCACCCTTTTCACGTAGCTGTGCAAGCTTTGCGAGCTGATCCACTATGCTACCCTCACCCACCGTGGCCGTCTGCTTAGAGTACCCACTTATTATCGAGGCTATCTCCTTGGCCTTCTGGGCGGGTATGGCGTCGATTTCACCCACACCACCTTCCCCCCACTTAACAACCGTGGACCTACCTCCCTCGAGCCCCGGGGCCGTAAACTCAAGTGAGGTCGAAAGCAAACCCTGCTTTACGCGCACACCGCTAATCCTATCGTAGGGAATCATGGTTATGTCAGCCCTCAACCCAAGAGTGTATGGATCCCTGATTATGAGGCGCCTATCCGTCGCGTAAATAGTGCCGGGATTAATGAGCTTACCACCCGACTTCCACCTCGACTGCTGGGCCACAACCAACACCTTCTCACCAGGCTGAAGGTATTCAGCTATCTTACCAACATCCGCGCCAGGCTCCTCAAACTCCTCGCTCATCACACACATCTACGCTTAAAGTCAATATAAACATTAAGGTAGACCAACCCAGAATCCAGCAATGATAAGTATACCTAAAAGACTTTATATACTAGGTATACTATAAAGTTACTATGAGTGAGTTAATCAAGGTCTCGAAGGATGTTAAAAAGAAGTTACTAAGGATAGCGGGTGAACTGCAAAGTGAAAGAGGGGAAAAAATATCGCTCAGCGAAGCAATTAACTTTCTTATCTCCTGTTACGAGGGGAAAAATAGCAACACAAAGACAAGAATAATCGAATCCCTCTCACACTTAATCACCGATTTAGGTAAGAGCCAATCTGATGATATTGATAAAACTATATATGATGCCGCGATTGATTCTTCTTGACACATCATTCATATTTTCATTCCTAAACAACTCTGATTATAACCATAAGAAAGCATTAGAAATCATGCGGAAAATAGATGATGGCGAATATGGTAAACCCCTGATCACAGACTATATTTTTGATGAGCTTGTTACGCTTGTGCTTATCCGAGGTGGGCCAGACTATGCAGTAAATGTTGGTAACACATTGTTGGAAGAGGTACACAAGGGTTCTATTAACATGCACTATGTCACCAGCAAGGATTTCGAAAGAGCTTGGGGTTATTTTCAACTATTACATAGCCGTAGGCTCAGTTTTACAGACTGCGTAAGCCTAGCAGTTTTGGAAGAGCTTAGAATTGATTACATTGCTTCTTTTGACCGCGGATTTGACGGGGTAGTAATCAATAAAAAACCTCTAAAGAGGGCGAGCTGAGGTTGTGAGCTACCCCCGCCTGAAGCCGGAAGCTTCCTGAATTATCGCTCCACCTTGCCTCCTCAACCCCAGGGATGGGAGGGGAGGTATTGGGCGAAGCTCAACCGCAGGCACAATGGGTGTCACCCACCCCGCACGTTTTAAAAGAACCAAAGAAGCGTTGAGGTCGCGGTCCAAGGAGAAACCACAGAAAGGACAGTGAAACACCCTGTCTTTCAGTGTTAAACCCTTGTTGATTCCTCCACACAGGAAACACTCACTAGAGGAGTTGTGCGCCGGAACAGGCAAAACAAGTTTCCCTCTTTTCACAAACTCCCACTCCAGTATCCTCCTCAGCTCGGAGAAGAGGAGTCGTACAGCCTCATCCACCTCCTCTTTTTGGTTTCGCCCCTCTGGATTAAGCCCTGGACGTTTAAATCCTCTAGCACCAAGAGGTCGTACTCCTCTGCAAGAAAAAACCGAGCTTAAAGAAAAGATCACGCCTAAAATCCTTTAAGTATTCGTGTTCCTTCGCAGGTTTCCTCTTAGCTTTAAGCCAGTTCCCCGAGAGAAACCTCTTCCTAGAGAGAGCCCTCTGAATCACCCTGATTCTTTCCAAAGAGCGCTCAAGCGGTCTCATTCTCCAAGATACACCCATCAGAGAGTGTGGCGAGCCTCACCAGCCCCAGGTCGACGCTCACCGCTTTCTTGGATTCCTTCGAAGACAGCTCTTCGGCCTCGGCTTCCTCAACCAAGAAGATTACGTGGATTCGACCAGAGGGGTGGAGTTTGACGCACACCTGAGACACCCAGTTTTCGGGGAACACCCTGTGCAGAATTAAAGTGAAAAACCCGATTTTACTCAAGTAAAGCCTAGCCTTTTTCTTTTTGTTTTTACCGAGACCAACCTCCCTTGTATCAGAAAGCCTCCAAGCCGATTGGGGATACACCAAGGAGAGGTACCTGTGAGGCTTCTTCTCCCTGGGCCTGTTCGCTAAGCCTTCGAGAAACCTCTGCCGTGCCTGGTAGAACCTATCAGCAACCTGCTGCGCAACCTGCGAGTGTAGCGCTTGGAACTCGGGGCTCCGCTTCCTCAAATCCAAAGCAAGCTGCCGAAGCTCGTTCCTACCCATAGTGTGCTTGTTCTTCTCATACTCTTCTTGCTCGGCGTGTAAGAGCGTGTTGTAGAGTTTACATGCAACCTCTAACTGGGTTTTCAAAACCCCCGCCGTGGTCTTTGAAGAGTACGCTCGGAATCGGTAAACCCTCACACGCATTCTCAAATATTCTCTGCATGCGTATTTATACCTTTGGAATCCCCGCCTTAAACGGTAGACCCAAAATAGCACTCAGCGCTGATCGTAGCCCGCGCATGAATTTTGGGTCTACCGTAAAAGGCGAGGTTTTGGAAACTTTATAACTCTTAGAAAGCTTGCGGGGGACGCAATAAAACGCTATTTGGATGCCATCGGGAACACAAAGCACCCATTACCCCACATAGTCCCGGCTTGGTGAGAATACTTATTATACACTTTAGCACACGGTTATTGTGAAACAAAGAGTACTTCTCTTCGGCTTTGAACATTTTGGCGACTACTTTGAGAATCCATCTGAAATCGTTTGCAGACGACTCGAGGGGAAAAGTGTAGGTGGGTGCAGGGTTCTCTGCAGGGTGCTCCCCGTTGAGTACAAGGCTGTGGAGGCGGCCGTAGTAGGGGATATAGATTCCCATAAACCCATACTTGTGCTAGGCTTGGGTTTGGCGGCTGGCCGCAGCCAGATATGTGTCGAGAAGGTGGCGCTCAATTTCAGGGATGTGAACCTAAAGGATAACTCTGGGTTTAGACCTGAGCATGATAGGATAGAGCTTGATGGTCCCGTGGCTTTGGAGGCCAAAATCCCAGTGAACAAAGCCGTTGAATCATTGAGGGGTGCTGGTATCCCCGCGAAGCTGAGCCTTAGCGCTGGCGGATACCTCTGCAACAATGTGATGTACCTTATTTGCCGTGAAGCCCGTAGAAGGGGCATTCTGGGAGGATTCGTTCACCTCCCAGCACACGAGGAGCTAGTCGCCAAGCTTGGAAGGGACATACCATCCATGAATATATCTACAATGATACGCTCAATACGACTCATCATTGAAACAGTGCTGAACCAGAATTTGGTTGAGCGCCAACAAGGGATAGCAGGTGGGGAGCCCAACCATAGACGCTTAGACACTCAAGCAAAGGTACCCCGCACTCCGGCACAAAATATCTAGAATAGGAGGCTGCGGGATGCTTTATACCCACGACCCACGGTACTTCTTCCAGTTTTGACTCTGTGTTTTTATGCCTAGCTTTAAAATATCTACGTAAAACTGTGATATGTTTAGGGATGAAGTGAGGTTCGGGGAGTGTCTAGGTAAAAAATGTGCGGTGCTTGGTTTGGGTGGTGTCTGGTGATTGCGTAGGAGTGTTGTTCAGGGCTTGGTCCAACTAGTCATGTTGCTTTGGGTTGCCAACATGATTCAGCTTGGGCTACGCTATAGTTGGGGCATAGCGCTACCTCAGGCCTCGGCGCAGTTAGAGCTGAGCGGGTTCGAAGGAGGTGTTATCGCCTCGTCTTTCTATATTGGCTACGTTTTGACAGGTATACCCTCAGGCATACTGGTTGACAAGCTTGGCACCAAACGCGTCGCGATTCTAGCGCTCGTCGGCGTTGGGTTGCTAAGCTTCTTTATCGCCGCCTCAAAAGGCTTCCCAGAGCTCCTCCTAGCCTTCCTAGCTGCGGGTGTTATAGCGGGACCAATATTCCCATCTTCACTCAAAACACTCTCCGAGAACCTGAGCCCAAACAACAGGGCAACCGGTGTGGGCGTCCTCGAAACGGTCTCCCCATCCGCTATGATAGCCGCGGCAACCATCTTCCCACTAGTGGTGGGAGAAATGGGGTGGAGGTACGTGTACACTCTATTGGGCACCACGGCGCTCCTAGTCGCGGTCGCCTACTACGCTGGGGTTCCGAACACGCATGTGGAGCAGACCCGTGAGAAACCATCCTTTAGGGAGGGCTTCACCAACAGAAGGCTTCTCCTAGCGGTATCAGTCAGACTAGGCGGGATGTGGGGCATCATAGGCATCTCGGCGTGGTACTATTATATTGCGGACAAAGTGTTCGGTTCATTCGAAGCCCAACTCCTATACTTATCGCTAGCCCTAGCAGCTGTGGCTGGACAGGTCTTAGGTGGGCTTGTCTCCGACAAGCATGGTAGGGGAGGAGTTGCCGCACTCGGTATGCTCGCTTTCGGCGCACTCCTAGCGCTTGCGTCTGCAACTAGGGATTTAAGCGTGTCATTAATCTTAGCGCCCTCAATAGGTTTCACAGCTTTCTTCTGGAAGAGTGGGCTCGACACATACATATTAGAGACTGTGCAACCAAACCAGCGCGGCAGCGCTGCAGGCCTCATGAACACCATCTCACAGGTGGGCAGCCTAGTAGCACCATCAGCCGTAGGCTACACCATAGACATCACGGGGCTACAATCCCCCATACCCTTCCTCACACTTGCAGCCGGTCCTCTAATAGCATCACTAATTATGCTTCTCACCATGCTATAAGTGGACACTCTACCTAATTCAATATCAAATACACCCAGAAACACGACTTATCTAGTATATAGATGTAGAGTAGATCATACAATATTTAGCGCTCTGTCAACATTTCTCGGGTAAATCTCATCTTTGCAAAGTCAACTTGATTAGGGTATTCCAGAAAGTAGAATTCCAATATTTGACTACCAATATTGTAAATACTATTTTTTATCCGACGATGGTGTCCGGATTAGTTGGCTGCATGCGTGGTATCATAGTGTGGAAAAGCGTTATCCGGACACCACCAACTTAAATCAGAAAATCTTATATGTACCACTCTAAACTAATCACAGTCGTTAACTAATGGCGGGGGATGGTGTCCCCCTGAGGGTGCGGCCCTCAAACCGCCCAACAACAAGGGCTGATGGCACCTATCTCAAAATAGGTGAGATAGGTGGATACAATATTATATGCGCTTCTGGCAGCACCCGTGATGGCTAACGCGCTCTATAGGCTTAAGATCGAGTATGCTACGATCGCGGCCGCACTCATAGCTACGGTATCATCCATACTCATTTATCCTAGACTTCCAATCGTTGGAGAATTTTATGTAGATAGGCTTACTTGGTACTTCGTTATAAGTGTCTGTGCTATTTACTTAACAGCAGCGCTCTACTCGAAGAAATATTTTATTGGCACACCAACCAAGTTTGGATTGCCCATATACTATATCCTTCTCAACTTCTTTGCCGCATCAATGCTCTTTACACTTGTTACGGATAATCTTGGTCTGATGTGGGTTGGGCTAGAAGCCACAACTGTTTCATCAGTCCTCCTAGTGCTGGTCGAAGGTAGCGACGCGGCTATCGAGGCTGCGTGGCGTTATGTTATGGTGGTCTCCACGGGCGTAACATTTGCATTTATAAGCGTGATCCTTGTTTACTATTCGCTACACACCCTTAACATTAATACAGGTGCTACTAGAAACCCGGTTTTAGCCTTAGCTGTATCAATAGCACTTGTGGGTTTTGGAACAAAGGTAGGAGTCTTCCCAGTTAACACCTGGCTGCCAGACGCTCACAGTGAGGCGCCGCCACCCATAAGCGCAATGTTTTCAGGCGTACTCCTCCCCGTTGCACTGTATGTGCTCTACAGAGTCTACTTGCTTGACCCACTCACACAAGTCTTCACCTGGGTTGCAACCTTATCTATTGTTGTTGCTGCCATAATGATGGCTTCACAGACCAACTTTAAGCGTCTCTTCGCATATAGCACAGTTGAGAATATTAACTTAGCCCTTCTGGGATTCGCACTCAATCAACCTCTGGGTGCGGTTATACTCGTGATAGCGCATGCATTCGGAAAATCGGCAGCCTTCTATTCTTCTGGGTTAACATACAAGCTGACGGGTAGTAAAAACATAGGCGACTACGGCTTGTGGAGGGCGAAGTATCTACCCTATTCACTTATTCTATCCTCACTTTGCGTCACGGGGGCACCACCTCTAGCAACCTTTGTTGGCGAATTCCTAATTCTCTCTTCACTTTTGAAATATAGTTTAACCGAGTTCACCCTAGTGGTGGCTAGCCTTGGGCTGGCGTTTGTGTCCACAAACTACCATGTTAGCCGAATGGTGTTCCGTGGCGCGGGTGAGCTGAAAGTGGAGGACGACTTGATGGGTTGGATTTCGACCGCATCCGCACTGATCCCCCTCATACTTGGAGTACTACTGATTTGGTGGTTCTTATGAAGACAAGACTTATAGGGGAAATGGGTGGATACCTACTCTACTCAGATCATCTAGAGGAAATCAAAACAACCAAGAACACGAGCAACACCAGCCAAGAGGGCTCCGGGCGGCCTGTTGGTTCACTTATATTCCAATATGGACCTGCGACAGGCGGGCTAATAGAGAGTGTTGGTATGAACATCGAGACATTTGGGGAGTACATACGCACCATAAGCGTAGAACCCTACAAGATGAGAACGATTAGTATTTCTAGAAGCATCGAGGACTTGTTATTAAGTGTTGAGAGGGTTAACGGCAACTTTGCAGCTTCTCATGTGACCGCCTTTCTCACAGCGCTGGAAAACGCATACGGCGTTACACCTCCGCGGGACGTTATACTTGGCAGGGTTGCCCAGATCGAGTTGGAGAGGATTCGCAACCACTTACTAGTGACTCAAAGACTAACCGAACACGCTGGGTTCTCCGTGCCGTCCGCCAACCTCCTCTATTTGGTTGAGGAGGTCAACAGAGTCATTGGACGTGCCTTCGGACACAGGTACTTCTATGGTGTTAACACCTTGCGGGGTTTTAGAATGGATTGGCAACTAGACCTACCCACGTTAAAGAACATTGTAGATGAGTTCCAAGAGGTCTATAGAGGCATCCTAGATAATAGGGTGTTTATAGACCGGCTACAAGGCAACGGTTTAGTTTCCATTGATGATAGTATCGGTCCTGCTGCTAGGGCTGCGGGTCTCATGTATGACGCGAGACTCGACGGTGACCTAGCAGAGGTTTACGGCGAAATTGGTTTCAATATTAGCAGAGCGGACTCATCGGATGCCTTCGGGAGGCTACTGGTTCGTGGACAGGAGGTATCCGAATCCCTCCGTCTCATAGGCAAACTAAATATCAGGGCTCAAGAATACGAAGCGGGTTGGCTCGATGCATGGGAAAAAGACATCAAGGGTTTCACGGGTGGTGGGCTTGGTCGCGTCGAGAGTCCTTCAGGAGACTTGGCGTACTATGTTGGCATACATAAGGGAACCATAAGCAAAGTACTCCTACTTCCACCTTCTAAGGTCAACCTGCGCCTTTTCTGTTCTTCGATGACCGGAAACGTGTTCACGGATTTGCCCTTTAACTGGGAGAGTTTCGGGATATGGATGTCCGAGGTGGGGGTTGAGTTCGTTTGAACTGGTTTCTGAAGGGCGTTAGAAAGGGTGTAAGAACAGAGAAAACACCGTCTGATGTGGCGCCATGGAGCACGGAGTTGCAATTCAAAGGGATCGAGGAGGAGAGCGGGGTTACAAGTGAAAGTCTACGCTGCCCAACATCGGCTATTGGACCGGGATGGATTGCTGAGCGGTGTGTTTACTGCAGGAGGTGTTACCCACACTATCAACCCACTGGTAACCATAGGATGGGTGTGGTGAAGCGGGTAGAAAAGAGGTTTCAGAGGTCTTTCTATCTCTACCCGATTGATGTAGGTACCTGTGGTGCGTGTAACACTGAGCTCAGACTTATCGCGTCCCCCCAGCACGATTTGACCAGGTTTGGCATATTTTTCACAAACACTCCAAGGCATGCTGATGCACTGATCGTTATGGGTATCATGACTAAGGGTATGAGGGAAGCCTTCAGGAGGGCGTACGAGGCCATGCCTGAACCGAAACTTGTTATAGCGCTAGGCGCGTGTGCCATATCCGGGGGAATATTTCAAACGGAAAAAATAGAGGCTGATGTGGTAATACCCGGTTGTCCTCCTTCACCCTACACGATTCTCGACGCCCTCATCAGGGCTAAGGGGGGAAGAGGATGGTAGCACTAATAGTGGCACTCCTCATGCTGGGCCTATCACCAGTCGCAGCCCTCATAAACAGAAGGTCTGGGTACATAGCTTGCTCCGCTGGGTCAGCCGTATTCGTATACTATGGCATGACGAATTATTCGAATGAGCTCAGCTTGTTCTATGTAGCGGCTGGCTTAGTGTGGCTTTTCACATCGGTCTACTCACTATACTACGACCACCACCGGTGGCTTGGCCCCCTCTATACTTCATCCATACTCGGCATGGCCATAGCCCTGACAACAAACAACCTACTCGTATTTCTCGCTGGCTATGAGATCATGACTATCCCAGCCTATGTAACCATCGGACTCTATAAGAAAACTGATTATTCAGCATTCGTATTCATGGGTTTCGGTGAGCTGAGCACAATTCTAATACTCGCGGGATTTCTTTACTCATATGTGGTTACCGGATCACTTAGCTTCTCGCCTCTTACTACCATCACTCCATTTATGATAGCGGCATTTGGGTTCATGGTTAAAATGGGTATACTGCCGTTTATGGTAACAGAGTGGTTACCCATCGCCCATGGCAACGCTCCCTCGAATGTGTCCGCGATTCTCAGCGCATCGATGACGCTTGTCGCGGTCTATGGCCTCACGAAGATGGCGCTACTCACACCTCGCCCAGATTTGTTCGGTTTCATACTCTTAGGGGTGGGTGGCTTCTCAGTATTCTTCGGTGCATTCTACGCCTATGTTAGTGATCACGCCAAAGTCCTCCTAGGGTTCAGTACGGTAGAGAATAATGGTGCAATATTAACTTCAATCGGAGTCTACCTGACAGCGCCCACACACACCCTCGCATCCTTCTCTCTGATAACAATTGCGGTTTACGTGTTGGCTCACTCACTCGCCAAGACTGGATTATTCTTGGATACTGGTATGATGGAGAATGAGTCCCTTATTTTGCCACGAATCCTCAAAAACAGATTGAGCGATGTAGGGGGTGTACTTCTAGCCTCCTCCATGTCTGGGCTGCTTCCCACGCTTGGCGGAGTGGCAACTTGGGCGTTGCTTGAATCACTATTCATGGAGGCCTACACCCTGCACTCAGCGTTATCCATAATCCCCATTGTGACGGGATCAATCATCGCCATGGGTGAAGGATTCGCCACCTCAACCATGCTCAAATTCATCATTTTTGCACACATATTTAACAAGCGGTCATCCAACGAGAAGACTAGGCCACTAATACTTTTACTACTAGGACTCCTCATCCTTGCCGGGGGGAGCGCAACCTACATATTCTATAGGCCGTTTTTAGCGGGTAACCCAGCCCTCGGTCTACCGTTTGGATTAATAGCATCAGAATTCTCCAGTCAGGCCTTCGGAGCTATCTCGCCGCTCTATGTATTAATTCTACCCTCGCTTATAGGCGCACTCGTTATAGCAGTATTCGGGAAGCCGCGTATCCGCAGGTCAGAGGTATGGAATAGTGGTGCGCCCCTGAATGAAGCTTACACATCCTTTGCGTACTCGAACAACATCAGGCTGATGCTCGGCAAGCTGCTCTTAACCCATATAGGGCGAGATGGGGTCAAGGTTGTGGATGTCTTCTGGAGCCTCACACACACCGTAGCCAAACTATTCGTATCTTTCTCCAGACACTTTTCACGCACATATATGAATAGCAGGTTATCCTGGTACGTGATATATATGATTTTGGCTCTGATTGTTTTCACGGTGGTGGTTGTGGCATGATCGACCAAATGGTTGAGGCATTAATCCAGGTGTTGGGGACAATCCTTGTAGCCCCCCTCTATTCGGGTATCGCGGAGAAGCTTAAAGGGGTTGTGTCTCTGAGGAGAGCTCAGAGCGTGCTACAACCCTATTATGACCTGTTTAAACTTTTAAAAAAGGAAACAGTTGTACCCTCAAGCGCATCAGAACTCTTTGTTTACGGCCCATACTTCACATTCGGGGTCTATGTGCTGATATCCTTCGTTATACCCGTCGTCTACCCTCGACCAGTGTTCCTAACACCCACAGTGGACTTCCTAGGGGGTGCACTCCTGTTCTCCCTTGTGAGCTTCGTTAAGGTTTTATCCGCAATGGATTCTAAGAGCAACTATGTGGCTCTCGGAGTCTCCAGGGCCGCATCATTCGGTTTCCTAGCTGAGGCAACGCTTATAACCGTTTTCTTCGCGGTTGCGATATCCACGGGTACTAACAATCCCTATGTTGAATCTGCATACGCGTCGAATCCATCCCACTACCTCGCACTCGACCACCTCCTAGCAACCGTATCATTCTTTATGCTATGGCTGTTTGAAACAGGTAAACTACCAGTCGAGAGCCAAGGCCTATCCGAGATGGGGATGATCGATGACTCCCTGACCTATGAACACAGCGGTAAACCGCTCGCACTACTCAAATGGGGCGGATACATCAAAGCCTACCTACTTGGCTCCGTATGGCTAAACGTGTTCCTCTTACCATGGGGTGGCCAAGTGGGTGTGCTGGGCGCATTTTTCGACATCGGGTTAATGTTCGCCAAGTGGATGATCCTTATAGCCATTGTACTTGTGGCTGAAACATCACTCGCGAAACTCAGATTATTCAAGATTCAAGACCACCTTGCCATAGCCTTTGTGCTATCGGTCTTCTCACTCTTGTTCTCGGTGATATAGTTGCAGATCCAACAACCCGATATAATGGGAACCGTATACATTTCAATAGTAGCATCAGCCTTCTATATCCAAGGCCAAGCTTACTACAAGCCTCTAGTTAAGATGACTGGGGTACAGTCATCACTCGTAGCTCTGGTCTCACTACTAGTTTACCTACAAAGCGGCTCACTGGACTACGTTTTCCTAGCGGTAATATTGATTACCATTAGAGGAATTGTGACACCTTACATATTACTTAGGGTCCTCGGGGAGAGGTACGGCGAACGGGAGAAGATTAGCGGCTTCGCATCCCTTCTGATAATAGACCTCGCATTCTTCTTTATTGCAGTATTTGTCCTTTACAGCCTTGTTATAACAAGGGTTTTTCCCGGGGACTTTGAACTGGTTTTCGCGTTCACGATCTTCTTCCAAGGATTATACCTTATTGCATCACGTAACTCAACACCTTCCCAAATAGTCGGCTACCTTGAGGAGGAAAACGCTATAGTTATCCTCGGTCTATCACTAATACCTATACCACTACTAATTGAAGCAAGCGTATTACTAGACGTATTAGGACTCGTGGTTATCTCTGCAGTGATAATTTATGAGAAAAAGATTCACACACCCCTCGAAGAGCTCAGAGGATAACAACTACTTCCAACTAAAAAAGGGGCCTTTTCCATGCTATCAACCAACAGTTTATCCACTGCTTACGGACTTATACATCAACATATTACTCACTCTAGTTAATTACCACTTTGAGGACACACCAACGACAGAAACTTGTAAGGCTTCTTCACCTTGAGCTTATTCGCAAGTCCATCGAGGAACCTCTCGCGTGCCTGATAGAACCTCTCCTCCACCTGCCACCGAACCTAGGAGTGCAACGCCTGAAACTCGGGGGGTCTACTTTCTTAGGTCTAAGACGAGTTGCCGAAGCTCGTTCCTACCCATAGTGTGCTTGTTCTTCTCGTACTCCTCTTGCTCGGCGTGCAAGAGCGCGTTGTAAAGCCTACACGCAACTTCGAGCTGGGTTTTCAACACCCACGCCAGCAGTGGTCTTCGATGAGTGAGCCCTGATCTATAGACTCTCACACGCACACTGAATATTTTTAGGCTCGTATTTATACCTTTGTAATCCCCGCCTTAAACGGTAGACCCAAAATTCATGCGCGGGCTACGATCAGCGCCAAACACAAATTTGGGTCTACCGCAAGGGGCGAGGTTTTGGAGACCCTAAAATTTTAGGGATAACTCTTATGATACCAGAACGTGGTAGAGAAAGCAGAGAAAATGCGACTTGAACTATCCGCTATGCTCAGGTTGCCTCCCACTGCACAGAAGATATTCTAGCCAGGTTTTAATTGTTCAAAAAATTAAAATATGCCCACCCTTGATTCTTCTTATCCGGGATGGAGTTCCCGTTATAAATGCCTGTGAAGGCTGATAACTCCTACCTATTACGAAGGCGTCAAACATGGCCTTCCAGAGCATACTATTCAAGGACCCAAGAAATGTGGAGAAACAATTAAGAACACCTCCCGATTTTTTTGTGGATCTGGGCTTAAATAACGTCGCCGAAGAGCTGGTTAAGGGCTTAGATGAATTCAATATTGAACCATTATTCTATACACCACTAGATCAAACGGATGAAATCGTATATAGACAGCAAGTATTTGTGGACATTGAAAACCCTAGGCTAATGGGAGCCATAAGGGTGTTTTCTGATAGGTTTAGGATGGTATTGGCATACATCAATAATGATAGGCTGTATGAGCTCCAAAGGCAAGGCCTCTTTCTGAAGGCCGTGAATGTTTACTGCGGGTCGTTAAGGGACCTGGCGAAAGCCCTAGAGAGTGGAGGAATACGTTCAGAGGGATTACAAGCCTTCAGAGATTATTTGGGAAATTACCTTAATACGTCTGAGTTCAACGATTTAAGAACTGATGCGGAGAATACCTTGTCAAAGATAACCAGCGTGGAGTTATGCCTTACAATAAAGGGTGGTAGTATATCGGTCTCTAAGTGTGATGGTACAGTGGATTACAGCGAAGAGGTTGAGCGAGTGTTTGAGAGATTCATGGGCTCGGGAACCATCGGAGACGAGGGAGTACGTAAGCCTATATATATTCGGGGACACGTGGAGGAAGTAGTGCTTGAGTTTGCGGCGAAGCTGTACCCCGATGCGTTTAGGGCACTACGCGACTTCTACGTTAAACACAAGGATTTCTTAAATCAGACAATCGCTAGATTCTACCGTGAAATCCAGTTCTATATCGCTTATCTAAGATATATCGAGCCTCTTAAGAAAAGTGGACTAATGTTCTGTATTCCACGTCTAACCTCTAATAAGGGTGAGGTGAACTGTCGAGATGGATTCGACATCGCCTTGGCTTCCAAGCTAGTTAAGAAAAATTCGGTTGTGGTTACAAACAGTTTTCACTTAACGGGTAAGGAGCGTATAATTATTGTCACCGGCCCGAACCACGGTGGAAAGACAACTTTTGCAAGAGAGTTTGCTCAAGCACACTACTTGGCAAAGCTAGGCGTCCCAGTACCTGGAAGCGAAGCCACCCTATTTCTATGCGACACCATATTCACCCACTTCGAGAGAGGCGAAGCCGTGGAAAGCCTAAGGGGTAAACTCGAAGATGAGTTGGTGAGAATCAGGAATATTCTAGAAAAATCTACTGAGAGGAGCATCATTATAATCAACGAGATGCTGGGCTCGACCACTGTCAAGGATGCCACCATAATAGGTAGGAGAATACTTAAAAGAATTGCTGATAAGGATTGCATATGCGTGTATGTTACGTTTGTCGACGAGCTAGCTCTCACGGAGGGGGTGGTGAGCTATGTGAGCCAAGTGGATGTGAATGAGCCTGAGAAGAGGACGTATAAAGTCATTAGACAACCACCGAATGGATTAGCCTACGCGCTGGCTTTAGCAAAAAAGCACCGCGTGAGCTATCAGGATATCTTGGAGAGGGTAAAGCCATGATGCTAATGTACAGGGATCATAGCTTTGACGCATCGCAGAATCAGCCTTGGAATTATGGGGACCTAGTAAGAGACCTCGACCTGAAACCCATAATTGAGACTATGGCTGGTGGAGATGATTTCATCGCCCAAGTCGTAGCGAAGGCGTTAGTCATCGGTGTGGATGACGTTGACACAATACTTTACAGGCAGGGTGTGCTTGAGGATACACTTAGAAACATAGATACGGTACGTAACATTTACGCAATCATCACTCAGGCTATAACCGAAGGCAGGAGGAGGCTCTTCTGGATACCCAACCCTAACCCTGAATCGGTTGTTTTCGACTCTGTGAGGACACTTGAAGTCTACTTGGATACCTTGGATAAGGTAAGGGAGGTATTCGATGCTTCAGCATCCCAATTCAAGTCTTCAGGCTTCCAAAACCTAATTCATAGTCTTGACTACCAGTTCGACAGGAACTACTTGAATAGTATACGTCTAATGTTATCAAGCCTCGAATTCCCCTCGGGTGTCAGCGTGGCTGTGCGGCTGGGAGACGAGGCTGAGTTAACCGAGTTCACACTTATTAACCCGCAGCGTAGAAGGGGGCTGAAAGGTTTACTCGCGTTTATAGAGAGGTCACGGTATACTTGGGATTTACCTGAGCGTGATGAGGCCGGCGCTCAAGAGATGGGTGAAATGAAGAACCGCGGGCTTGAGAGGGTGGCTAAGGTGCTTAGAAAGGCGGCCACCGATGTTCTGAGCCTTATTAACGCGCTTCGGACGGAGCTCGCATTCTATATAGGTTGCGCCAATCTTTGGGGAGCGCTCTCCACGCTCGGCATTCCACTCGGTTTCCCAACGCCAAGGGAGCCTGGCGTGGATACTCTTGGGTTCAGTTGTCTGCACGAGGTTTCCCTAGCCCTTAGGATGAAGGCTAAACCCGTCTGCAACGACCTTGGGACAGTCAAAAAGCCGTTGCTTATAATATCGGGCGCCAACCGGGGTGGTAAAACAGTCTATTTGAGGAGTATAGGTCAAGCCCAGTTGATGATGCAGTGCGGGATGTTTGTGGCCGCTGAAATGTTTGAGTCATCCATATCAAGCGGTGTATACACTCACTTTAAGAGAGAAGAAGACAAGGAGTTGGGTGGAGGAAAACTGGATGAAGAGTTATCACGATTGAGCTCAATAATCGACCACGTAAAACCCAATTCGATGGTGCTATTTAACGAGTCGTTTGCGTCTACAAACGCGGGGGAAGGCTCAGAACTGGCAAAACAAACGGTGACAGCCTTGCTTGAGCGCAAAATCCGTGTGCTCTACGTTACACATTTCTACGAATTCCCACTATGGTTCTATGAAAACAGACCCTCGCTTGCGGTTTTCCTAGTAGCGGAGAGAAAGGAAGATGGTACGAGGACATTCAAGGTACGTGAGGGTGTTCCCCTTGAAACGAGCTTCGCAGAGGATGTGTACTCCAAGATATTCGGAGACCACACCCAAGACGAAGAACGCGAATGACACATAAACTATTCATTCGAAAATGAGCTGTCCCGCCCCAGACTGTAAACCCAAAATTTATGAATGAGTTCCACGCAACGCTAAGCACTATTTTGGATCTACCGTGGAAGGCGAGGTTTTGGAATGTTTATAACTTGGATTGACTGAGTACAAAGCAATCTTAGTTAACGAGGGTAACCTATTAGGGTGGAGAGTGGTCGAGTTAACCCAAGCATCACGTGGTGTAAAGAGCGTCTACTTTGGATGGACATGTCACCTAAAATATGTTTTGTCGTGCGTTTCAGACAATAGTGATGAAGAGAATGGGGTGGTCATGCATGTCCTAAGTTTCGGCCTACTGGTTTCGTCCTATAGAATGGGTTCCCCCGTTGTGTGGTCACTCAACCATCTATGTCCACGTTTAAAGTGTACTCGAATGTTTGAGCCTCAACTGGTATCGTGCCAAGGTTGAGGTTTTCTATAGCTTCTCGACCAAGAAGTCGAATGCCGACGCTCGTATAGCTTGGCTTGTACCCTGTGTTTAATTTTTTTGTTATTATCGATAGGGTGTTTTCATGCTTTACAAAGTGTGCGTCGAGTTGGAAGTATTCTCCACGCTTATACGCTAGGGTTGAGCCGTCGTCATCGTAGAGTTCAACCCTGGCTTCCGCTTCAACGTAGGCCTCGATTACGGGTTTCGAGTTTTGGGTGTTAATGTGTTGGGCCTCAGATACCACTACCCCAGTGTTCTCCCTTATGAAGATAGGTATACGCTCCAGCGGTGCGTCCGCGAGCACCCATCCCCCACCGCTGTGCACCCTATGACTCCAGTAGTCCAGCCACTTTGAGCCTGATGGCAGATAGACCGCCCTCGCCCTCAACCCGGGCTGTGTGACAGGTGCCACTAGCAGGTTTGACCCCACAAGGAACTCGGAGTCGATGTCCCACGTTGCCTCATCCTCTGGGAACTCGTATACGAGGGGTCGAATGACTGGTTCGCCCCCCTCGGCTGCCCGCTTAAAGAGCGCGTAGAGTTGTGGCAGGAACCTGTATCTTAGTTTGACGGCGTCCCTTATGCAGCGCTCATAGGCTTCCCCAAAGACCCACGGCTCCCTCCTATTAGAGTACCTACTACTGTGGTTTCTGAAGAACGGGTAGAATGCGCCAAGCTGGGTCCATCTAATCATGAGCTCGGGGTCAGCGTCATCCCCGAAGCCACCAACATCGGCGCCCACGAAGGGTAGGCCGCACATGGATAGCGTTAGTAGCTGGGGTACGCTCATCTCAAGCTGACCCCAGTCCGCTTGGTTATCACCCGTCCACAGTGCCGCATACCTCTGTATGCCTGGGAAACCCGCTCTCGTGAGTATGAACCACCTTCCTTCAGGGTTGAGCAGTTTGAAGCCGTCGTGCGTGGCCCAAGCCTCTAGGAGTGAGTAGGCATTATGTATCACGGAGTGGGCGACCCTCTCACCCGAGTCGTTTGTATGTATGGCGTCGATGGGCACCATACGTTCGGTCTTATCTAAACCAACCGTGCTGAGTCTTGGAAGGCTTCTCAGAGTTAGAGCCGGTTGCTCGGTGTTTGCTGAGTGTTCGCACAGCCTTTTGAGCTCACGTGAAGCTTTCGCCACTTGTAGAAATATTGAGGGCTCGTTCATATCTAGCCACACACCATCCACGCCCTGAGCGAGCCAGTCGCTGATGAGGCGGGCCCATCTGGCTCTTACCTCGCTTCGCACGAAGTCAGGGAACACGCACACGCCCGGCCAAACAACCCCGAGGAAGGGCTCCCCATTCTCGTCCTCCATGAAGCCATCGGCTTCGGCTAGCAGGTGATATGGATGGTATCCCTCCCTCCTTGGAAGGCCCACATCCACTATTGTTACCAACCTGAAACCCATGGTGTGTAGCTCCTCTATCATGCGTTTGGGTGACGGGAACCTATCAACGCACCAGGTAAAGTCAGCGTAGCCATCCATGTAGTCTATGTCAAGCCAGATGGCGTCGCAGGGTATCCCCCGACTCCTTATGGTGGATGCCACTTTCAGAACCTCTTCCTGACTCATGTAGCTGTACCTGCACTGATGATATCCAAGCGCCCATTTGGGTGGTAGGGTAAATCTACCGAAAAGAGAGTATATGGAGGCCACAACATCCTTGATGGTTTCACCCCACAGCACGTACACTCTTACCCCTTCTGAGTCAACTTTAACGTTGACCTCACCCACCCTTTCGATGTCAGTGTCGAACCCAATGTAGCCCGCATAGTCAAAGTAGACTCCAAAGCAACGCTTAGCAGAGAAAACGATGTAGAGGGGTATTGAGGCATAGGTTGGGTCGCCGCTTGGCTGATTGTATGGCTGATCCACATTCCACATATTGAACCTCTTATACCGTCTGTTTAACCGTGCATACTTCTCACCGAAGCCATAGACCTTATCACCCAACTCAAGCTTCTGCCTGAAGGTGATGGGTCTAGTCTCTTCATTTACACTAAACCAAAATATCTCAACACCTTCACGCACCACACGCCACCCCTCCGTTGAAGACTCAATCCTCCACTCAGCACCACCGCTGGGAGGGGGTGGTTGAACCACGGCAAAGCTTCCCTCAATAGGTCTGCCCAGTTGAATCACAGCGATATTACTATTTACCCCTGAAAATCTCACCGCGCCCACCCATTTTAACACTAGAACATATTCAAGTTTATAAGCACTAACCGCAAAACCGGTTGATAGACTAGAAATCTTTAATAGATTGTGGTGTTTACTTTGCCCATGTCGAGTGATAATTCAGCGCAGAAGTCATTGAAGACTGGGTCTCTAAGCATGCTTCACGCACTCGCCCAAGGGCTCGGCACGAATGGACCGGCGGCGGTCACAGCGCTCTTCTTCGTCGGTATAGCCAGCCTTGTGGCTGGCTCCACACCCCTAGTAGTACTCCTCGCATTCATGGTATACTCGGGTATGACTGTTATAGTCTACGAGTGGTCAAAGATTGTAGCATCATCCCACTCATGGGTTGCAATACAGCGGAAGGGGATTGGTGAGTGGGCGGCATTCTTCGGGGGGTGGGGGTACTGGTACTACTATATGACTGGATACGCAGGCTTCGCCATACTTGGTTTTTCATCCTTTGCATACGTGCTCTTCCCACAGGTGGGCCAAGCCTACCCTTGGCTGTGGATACCGATAAGCCTAGCCATTATAGCCGAGACAACCATACTCGTATACCTCGGTATTAAGCCTTCCACATCCTATGTACTCTACACTGGCCTCGCTGAAGTGGCCTTCCTAATAGTTACATCCATAGTACTCGTCGTGCGGGCTGGACCCAACAACACGCTATCGCCCTTCACACCCGCTCCTGCGGGGGGTAGCTGGACCACTATCCTCGTCTCGATGGTTCTAGGAATAGCCACCTTCGGGGGTATGAACAGCGTCATACCTGTGGCTGAGGAGACTAAGGATCCTAAGAAGAACGTTCCAAGAGCGCTCGCGATACTCGCACTCATCTTGGGTGTTACCCTAATCCTCTCTTCCTACGCTCAGGAGGTAGCCTTCGGGGTCTCCAAGATGAGTGAATACGCCAGTCTTCCAGACCCGGGTATCATAATCTACTCAACCTATTTTGGGGGCGCGGCGGCAGCACTCTACGCACTTTTCGTTCTCAACAGCTTTAACTCATCCGCCGTGGCTTTCGCGAACAATGCTGTGAGGATGTCTTACGGCTTGGCTCGTGAGGGAGTGTTGTTTCCCCAGATATTCGCAAGGATCAACAAGCATGGTGTGCCGGGTTATAGCGCAATAATTAGCGGTGTAATCAACGCCGCTGTAGCCCTCGCCGCCGGCTTACTGTTCGGGCCTCTTACAGGGGGAATATTCCTAATTGTGAACAACACTGTGCTCAACTACCTGAATCACATGCTCGCCGGGGCTGGGCTCATAAGATACCACAGATCCAAGGGCACACTTCGCATAGTGAGGCACATAGTGGTGCCGCTCGCTGTGTCGGTGGCTCTCGCAGCAGCAATCTTATATGAGGTTTACCCTGCGCCTTCGCCGCCGCTGAACTATGCGGCTTATGTCACGGCCGCCTGGATAGTGTTGGGCTTTGTAGTATACGGTGTTCTGAGGCGTCTTAGGCCTTCGGAGATTGAAAAAATAGGTGAATCAGGGCTCTAAGGCTACTGTGAGAGGTAGCGCCAGGAGAGGGCTATGCCTATTGCTGAGAACACTGCGGCGAAGCCTACGAGGTAGGCGAAGTCGAACCCGAGTGTGTTGAGTCCGGGTGATCCTAGTAGAAGCTGTCTTCCCACGTCGGTGGCGTAGCTTATGGGGTTAACCTTGACCACGTACTGTAGCCATGTGGGCATAAATTTGGCTGGGAAGAGCGCGTTGCTTGCGAATAGTAGAGGCAGGTTGAGTAGGTTCATTATGGCCATCTGGCTCTGCCAGTTGGTGGATCTGAGCGCGAGCATCACGAACACTGATGATAGGCCTAGCACCATTAGGAAGAGCGCCGCGAATGTCCCAGCTATACCTATGGGTGTTATCTTCGATACGTTCATGCCGAGTAGGACTGCGAGCACGAGAACTATTGCTGACTGTATTAGGCCTCTTATTGTGCTTGAGAACACCTTGGCCATTATTATGGATCCACGCGGCACTGGTGTGGTGAGTATCTTGTCGAGGAAGCCGAAGCGTCTGTCCCACACTATGGACATCCCGCTGAACATGGCGGTGAAGAGGGCTACAAAGGAGAGCATACCCACCGCGAGGAATGAAAAGTAGTCGGTGGTGCCGAAGGTGCTCAGCATTATTTGGCTTCCCAGCTGGTCGAGTACGCTCTTCGGTATGTTAAGGCCTGGTATGTTGAATGAGGTGCCAGTGAACAGGGCGCCGAAGTTGAGTGATTTACCGTAGAGGCCAAGCCATATCACCGGCTGGATTAGGCTGAGTAGTAAAACCACCGGTTCCTTGTACCACTTTTTGAGCTCCCTGTTGGTGAGCGCCCACAACCCGTGAAGTGGGTTGGATGATGGCTTCCAATCTGCTCTTTCAACAAATGTCTCAGTCATCTTCGACCGCCTCCCTCCTATCCTCTAGCCCTCCTCAGTGTGGCCCTCTGCGCGAACAGCTGGTCCCTGTCAGCCTCTTCTTCGCGTAGGGATCTACCCGTGTACTCCAAGTACACTTCATCCAATGAGGGTTTGGTGAGCGAGATCCTCTTAACCCTGTATCCACGCGACCTCAAAAGCTCGATTACTAGCGGAGCCACTTCCTCACCCATCTTAGCCTTAATCCTGTAGCCCGTGGACCCGCTTCTCTTAACCTCTGAGACGTTGCCCACACCCGCGATCACCGATGTGAGGTCCTCTCCCGTCGAACCATCGACCTCCACCTCTATCACATCCCCGCCGATGCTCGCCTTAAGCTCCTCAGGGCTACCAACCCTAACTATCTTACCCCTATCAATTATGGCTATACGGTCGCAGAGGCTGTCAGCTTCCTCCAAGTAGTGGGTGGTCATAAAGATCGTCATGTCGAGTTCTTCCTTCAGCTTCCTGATATAGCCCCACACGGCCACCCTAGTCTGCACATCCAACCCAAGAGTGGGCTCATCTAGGAATAGAAGCCTTGGATTGTTTATCAAACCACAGGCCAACTCAAGCCTCCTCCTCATACCACCAGAGTAAGTGGACACCTTCCTACCAGCAGCAGACTCGAGGTCCACTAGCTTCAATAACTCAGCAGCCCTCTTCTTAGAGACTTCGCGCGGTATACCGTAGAGGTCCGCTATCAGTATAATATTCTCGTACCCCGTCAGATCCTCGTCAGCCGTGTATTCTTGGTGAACCACACCCACACTTCTCCTAACCTCGTTTGGCTGACGAATAATGTCGTGGCCCACAACCAAAGCTGTACCCGAGGTTGGTCTGAGGAGTGTTGTGAGTATCTTAATCGTAGTGGATTTACCTGCGCCGTTAGGACCTAGGAAGCCGAATATCTCCCCCTCCCTAACACCGAACGATATGTTGTCAACGGCTTTAACCCTCCCATTGTAAACCTTGGTGAGACCTCGGACATCAACGATAAGTTTCTCATCGAAGTTAAGCCTACCATCGGAGCCATCAGACACTCTTAACACCCCCATCGGGGTTTGGCTTATCAATCCTAGATAAAAGCTCCTCAACCCACTCAAGCTGCCTCTTTAAACCCAGCCGGTACTCTTCCAGCGCGTAGCGCATCTGCTTTTTCGGGAGAGCCTCGAACTTGGAGTCTACTAGCTGCCTTGTGAGGTCGAATCTAACTGTGGACGCTCGGCTAATCATGGAGGGCACATCTGTTGGATCAACAAGTTCAACGAATATCCTGCCTATAGACTCCCACTTCTGCCCCGCCATAGCGAACTTCTTACGTATATTGGCTAGGTGACTCTTACCCTTCTCGGTTATCGAGTACACCCGGTGAGATGTGACATCCCCTTCCTTTCCGCTTGCGCGTATCAGGCCGGTTGACTCAAGCTTCTTGAGAAGCGGGTAGATCGAGCTTGGACCAGGTCTCCATGCGCCTCCACTCTTATTCTCTATGTCCCTTAAAATCTCGTAGCCATACGCTGGTTTGTAGGAGAGCTTGTGTAGTACATAGTACATAAGGAGACCCCTAGGGGCTCCTTGAGGCTCGATGAAACTAGCCTCAGAATCACCATACACCTCTTTTTCCATACGCATCAGATAACTATCTGGTTACTGTAATATTTAAGTATATCGTATACGATATATATCGACCTTATATACTTCAACGCATCTAAAAACAGGTAATAAACCATATCCGCATCAAACCCAGACTCATCGACACCTAAAATAGGGCACAAATCAACACAAGGCCACTCGAAAAACTTTTAACACTTGGGGCAAGCTTCTTACTATATTGGGTAGCGCTTGGCTTGAGATAGTTGTTCAACACAGGGCTCTTAGGCGATCTTTAGAAGAACTCCGAACCCTATTCACTCAAGACCGCGAATCATTCTACCTATACATGGATGTTGTGGTCGACTTCCTCAAAGAGGTGCACACACCAATAGAGGACGGGCTAGTGTTCCCTAAACTCCAAGAGACGTGTGTGGGTGTGTCAGGGAGACAAATAGATATAGCAAACACTCTAAGTAGGCTATCAGCGGATCACAAACTTATCCTAACACTTGGAAACACAATCACGACAAGGGGCAAAGCATTCGACGATGATATTCTACGCGAAAGATTCGAACAGTTCGCTAAGATACTCCTCGAACACAACACGGACGAGGAGGAACTCTACCAAGCCGTGGTTAAGGTTTGTGGAGAAAGCAGAGTCGACTCTTCACTACGTATCCCAGAGAAAGTTCAGAAGGTAATCGAAGCGTATGGTGTCGAGAGGTACCGTGATTTCATGCGTCAAACCAACGAATGATCAGGCTATTTATATCGAAAAGCGAGGTGAACTACCCCATCCTGGCCGACGGACGGGGTCCTCAGCCCCCACCTAACCCTGCATTAAAATAGACACCTCATCTAAGCCTAGAGTCCTCACATATATTCCTCTATAAACAGGGCTTCAACATGGAAATAGCCTCCTTCAAAGAGCCACTTCACTTAGCCGGTCAATTGTTATTGCATTATTAAAGCCTAGAGTAGACCTGGATTAGCTCGAGTATCTCCCTAGCCTCCCTTTCGGTTTCCCTTCTACGCATCTTGTGCACGATTTCCTCAGCCTCCTTAGGTCTAGTGGCTCCCTCACGCGATAAGGGGTCGCTTAGCAGGCGTGCAACAGTCCACCTGTGCCCGGTTAGTTTCTCAGAGTATTCCTCAAACAATTCGTAGGAGGACTGGAGCGCCTTGAGTAAGCCGAGCCTCTGCTCGGGGTTAGCGGCTGTGGCGCCTATCACGAGCGCCCCATCTCTGGCCTTAAGCGTACCGTCAAAAACCAGCTTTAGGAGTCTGTTAAAGGATTCCTCAGACCTTACTGACGCCAAGCCGCGTAGGAACCTGATTTTCTCCTCTGGGTCAACTGTTTCCATGTATCTCTGGAGTAGACCGTCAAAGTCGGCATGGGCGTGCGCGTAAGCGTACACAACCGCCTGTCTTAGCTCCTGGGGTACACACTCATAGTCTTCGTAGAGTGAAGCTAAACCCAAAGCGTAGTTGCCGTCTAGCCGCGCCAATCTCTCAGCGATGATGCTACGTGTGAGCTTAGCCATCTCTCCCCGACCGCTCCTCCATAGGCGTAGTAGTCTAATGTGACCATCTCTGGCAAGTGGGCCATACTTGTCGGGCTTAATGGTGAATAGTTCCCAAAGCTGCCTTGAGGCCTCCCATACGGGGAGATAATCCTTGCTTTCACCTAGGAAAACACCCATCACACAGTCATACTCTTCGAAGCCTACGCGGTGGGCTAAAAACAGATTGTAGTAATCGTCGATGAGGCCTCCCTTTTCGAGGTTATTCATGGGTGCAAGAAGGGTGAGGTCCTGGTAGTGAACACGGTAGAATCCGCTGCGGTTTATGTTGAGTTTAACCGAGGTTATTTCACTGTCGAATTCGACTACCTTCTCTTCCTCCCTGAGTAAGAGCGAGGAGGGTTTACCGTTCACCTCGAGTGTGAGCGGCACCGCGTAGGTCTTCACATTGGCGTTGGGTGTGAGGGTGAATTTCTCCTGTCTAAGCCTAAGCCTTCTCTCCTGCACATCTACATGTATGAGCGGGTAGCCTTCCCCCTTTATCCATTCCTCAGCCAGCACACCAACATCTTGACCGGATGCCGCGGATAGTTCACCCCAGAAGTCGCTTCCCACGGCGTTAGAGTAGCTGTGCTTCTTGAGGTAGGATTGCACACCTCGTCTAAATCTGTCTTCACCCATATAGGCTTCAAGCATTCTGAGTATGCTCGCACCCTTCGAGTAGCTTATCCTGTCAAAGATGCTCTCGATTTCATGCGCCTCCTTAACATTCGCCTGTATTGGGTGAGTTGTGGTGAGGGAATCCGCGAATAGACCATCATTCATTTCACCGTGTACGAACACTGCCTGAGCATCCCATTCAGGGTAAAGCTTCTCCATGGCTTTATAACTCATCACCGTGGCAAAGCTCTCATTGAGCCATAAGTCATCCCACCACTTCATGGTTACAAGGTCACCGAACCACTGATGAGCCACTTCGTGCGCAATAATGCCAACACTCCCCATGCGCTGCTCAACCGGCGAATCCTCGGAGGCAAGCAGAAACACTTCACCATAGGTTATGGCCCCCCAGTTCTCCATCCCACCAACAGAGGTTCCGGGAACAGCTATAAAGTGAAGCTTGGGAAGGGGGTAGGGTATATCAAAGTACTCGTTAAAGAAGTTAACAACCCTGCGCCCAACCCTGAGGGGATAAGCCACCTTCCCCTCCCTCCCACGCACAAAAGCGAGGATGAGTTTGGGGTCGCCTCCCTCCTCACTCTCCAGGAACTCACCCACACCCAAGTAAAGGAGGTAGGTGGGCATTGGAGGCGACTCACTGAAGTGGTAAGTTAACTTACCACCAGATGACTCCACCCTCTCTGGAGGCATGTTGGAGACAACCCTGAGACCCTCCCGCACCCTCACGCTAAGACGGAACCTCGCCTTATAGCCTGGGTTGTCGAAGCATGGAATGAACCTCCTCGCATAAATCGACTCAAACTGGGTGGTTATTATCCTCCCACCCTCATATGGGGCAGCGTAGATGCCCACAACAGAGTCAGGGGCCACCTTACCGCTAAAACCAATTTCAACATCACCGCTGAACTCACCACACACCACGCGCAGGGTGTCACCGTCAAGTCTCCACTTTGCATCCATCCCACCTAGCTTGACCCACCCAACACTTATACCCTCACAGTCGATTGCCAACTCCCCATGCGTTGAGAGGCCGATCTTCTCGTAGCCCTCATATTTTAACCCATCAAAATCCAAATCGATGAAGACATCATAATACCTAACATTTAACCCCGAGTGCATACTTCCATGATTCACACACGGATTTAAAACCTATGGTAACCCTATCTATCCTAGAGGTAAGCAAAAACCGAGATAAAAGTGAGAGATGCCTCACCACAGATGGCGGAGCTTCCGGCTCCTTAGAACCCCTCTATGTAATTGTGTCCGAAACACAAACCCTTGATTCGCCCTTAAGAGTAGACCAAAAGAATTATGTCTTGACCAGCTTCTTGAATCCCCCTGTTAGACTGATTGCTTAGTGTGTTCTTTGTTTTCGCCTACATTATTCCCTAAGCACCCCTTTTTTAGTGATTGTTTTGGTTTACCCTCCACATTAGGGGGGTACCGTGTGGGGTTTATGGCTTGGGGGGTTGGTTTGCGTCGATAGATTTATAGTGAATTCTGCGCTTAGTGTGTAGTGCTCGTGGAATGGATACCTACGCTAGTTTTGATGAACTCCATAGAATCGTGGGGGCTGACACATACGCTTTGGGCGGCGTAATTGTGACCCCAGAGAGGGTGTTGGCGCAGGGCGCCGTCATAATCCAGGAGGGGAAGGTGTTGGCTGTGACGAGTGATTTATCTGAGGCTAAAAAGGATGCTGGAGGCCTGCTTATGCTGCCCTATATCATTGCCCCGGGGTTCGTGGACATACACATCCACGGTGGGTTCGGTGTTGATGTGTACGACTCGCTTACCACACCTAGAAGCCTTGAGAAGCTTAGGGTTGAGCTCGCAGCCCGCGGCACCACATCATTTTTCCTCACACTCTACACGGCTGACTCCTCGAAGATGGTGGCTACGGCTAAAAGCATAGCCAACCAAGCGAAGACGTCGAGCCGGGGGTCAAGGATAATCGGTGTACACTATGAAGGGCCATTTATAAACAAGAGTAGAGCCGGCGCCCAAGACCGAAGATTCATCGTCGAACCCAAACCAGATATAGCGGACTCCCTCGTTGAAGCAGTGCTTGGTGAAGGGAACAGCAGTGTGTTGGGGTGCGTTTTCACCATGGCCCCAGAGGTTGAGGGTGGGCTGGACCTAGCTAAATCACTCAGTGAGCGGGGGGTGATAGTCTCCGTGGGGCACACCGACGCCGACTACGACCAGGCTACACTGGGTTTCCGATCGGGCTTCACCCATGTAACGCACCTCTACAATGCTATGAGGCCATTCGGCCACCGTGACCCGGGTGTTGTGGGTGCGGCGCTCGACTCACCCGACGTGAGTGTGGATATAATAGTGGACTCACACCACGTCGACCCCAGGGTTGTTAAGTCAACAGTGAAGATTAAAGGCTACCAGCACACGGCGATCATATCGGACGCGCTCTTCCCCGCGGGGCTCAGGGGAGCTAAGAGCGTGGGTGGTTTACACTTGGAGGGGGGTGTGGCCAAGCTCGCCGACGGCACAATCGCTGGAGCCATTACACTTCAAGAAGGTGAACTCCTAGTGGGTGTTAAGATGGGGAGCATCCCTCTCCGGGAGGTTGTGGGTATGCTGAGCACAACACCTTCAAAGGTTATACATAGGTCCGACCTGGGTGATATACGTGTCGGCCAGTCGGCTGACCTCGTGTTCCTCGACAGGGACACGCTTAGCGTCGTGGGCTCCTTGGTTGGCGGCAGACAGGTGTTCGCTAACCCCGACTACGCGAAGCCGAGTCTCACAAAGCACTTGACAAGCTCGATGTACAACGAGGTCTTGGAGCAACCATCCAGACTCGGTGAAACCCTCAAAGGGATCAAGGAGGTGTGTATTGACGTCGCACGTGAGTTTTCACGTAAACCACCACGCATATTCTACTTGGTTGGCAGCGGGAGCAGCTATCACGCTGCGGTGTCCGCCAGGTTTGCGTTCAAACGGTTCACAGGGGAGCTATCTGCACCCGTCCCAGCCTCAGAGTTCCCCTCCTGGGTTGGTGATGGGGAGGCTAAAGGGGGCGCTATGATCGCGGTCTCACAGTCGGGTGAAAGCACGGACACTGTTAGGGCTGCTGAGAAGGCTAAATCGATGGGTCTACCAGTTATTTGTGTTACGAATAACCCGGATAGCACTCTTTCAAAAATCTCGGATTGGGCAATTACTATTGGGGCTGGAGCCGAGAGGGCGGTAACCGCTACCAAATCCTTCACGTGTTCTCTCCTCTCACTATACACACTCGCAGTGGAAGTGGGCCGTGAGTCGGGTCACCTATCTGAGGATTTATACTACAACGCAAAACTCTCACTGGCCTCAATCCCAAGCGAAGTGTCCAAGTGCGTCTCCGAGTGTGAGTGGCGCACCTACACACTATCAGAGGAGCTCGTCTCAGCTAAAGCGGTGTTCACAATGGGCTCGGGTGTAACCTACCCAGTGGCGCTGGAAGCTTCACTCAAACTCAAGGAGGCGGCCAACCTCTACGCTGAGGGGTTCGCACTACGCGAATTCCTACACGGACCGATGCAACTACTTGGAGAGAACACCGTTGTTGTGGTGTTCGAACCACCAGCCGCCACCCCCGATGTGGGTGAGGTAGTGGACAAATTCAGGAAGTATGGTAGCCGGGTTATAACCGTGTCCGCTTCCCAAGATGAGGTGGCTGACATCGTAGCCGCATCCAGCGTTGAGGAGGAGTTTTACCCAGTGATAGCCACCGTACCAGCTCAGCTACTCGCGCTCTTCAGCTCCCTAAGACGCAGCCTCGACCCAGATAATCCAAGCAAGCTCAGCAAGGTTGTGAGGTGAGGCCAGGTGTACACTACATACATATTCGGGTTAAACGACACACTTTACAACGCAACCGAGCAGAAGAGCCGGGCGAGATTCGCCGCAGTGGAATCCATGATAGAAAACGGACTACCAGTTGACATTGAGACCGCGTACACCACACTCGAGGAGGTTGTGCGTGAAGTGGGGGAGGACGCGCCCAACCACTTCAACCTACTCCTCAAAAGGCTAGGTGTCAGAGACGACCCGAGAATCATAGCCGCAGGGGTTGTGGCCTACAGGGATGTGAGTAGGGCGGCCCTCAGACCCTTCCCAGGCGTACCCTCAACACTCATCTCCCTGAGGGAGAAGGGAAAGAGGCTTGTGGCTTTGAGCGCGGGAGACGCGGTAAAGGAGTGGCAGAAACTCATACAGCTAGGCCTCCAACACTTCTTCCACGCCGTGTGGGTTAGCGATAAGAACCCAATCACGGCGGACACCATCAACTCAGCGCTAAGCGGCCTCACAGTGACACCCGCCGACTCACTATTCGTAAGCGGCGTGCCAAGCGAAGTTGAAGCGGCGGGGAGAGCCGGTCTAAAGACGGTGCTATTCTCCCCACGCAGAGTCAACCCACCCAAGGATACCAGAGGAGACAAGCCGGTTATACGCAGATTCCAAGAAATACTACAGCTATAGTAACCACGTGAGCTACCCCGCCCTAAAGGGCGGAGCTTCCTGCTTCAAAGCCCCGCCTTGCCTCCTCTTTTTTAACCCTAGGGAGGGTAGGGGAGGTATTGGGCGGAGCTCCACAGGCACAGCGGATGGCACCC